>Ga0209123_1000191_pt1 | contig 93321 bp, 82 predicted proteins | sample BarGraIncu00431A_FD_184500 | JGI IMG/M metagenome (GOLD analysis project Ga0209123, IMG submission 184500) | Arctic peat soil microbial communities from Barrow, Alaska, USA - Barrow Graham LP Incubations 004-31A (SPAdes) (version 2) | ecosystem: Environmental > Terrestrial > Soil > Wetlands >... | reverse complement strand
GTTGGGGCGGTCAAGGTGGCGGCTGGGGTGGTCACGGTGGTTGGGGTGGCCACGGGCGTAATGAAGACTAGATCAATTCCCTCATATGCCGTCGAATGGGATCGACGGCTTTTTTTTGTGTATTAGGCTGATGTGGATACACGCAGGGGAACATGGGAAATGGTCTTATTGATAATATAGGCTACCCCATTTAAATCATTGGTAAGAGATATCTGTTTGCAAACCTTTTTTACTGCATCTTCAGCATTACCGATGGCCACACTATGACCAACCTTTTCCAACATAGAAATATCATTATAATTATCACCAATGGCCATTACATCTTGAAAGGAAACATCCAAATAATCAATCAGATATTTCAGTCCATTACCTTTTGATGCCTTACGATTCATCAAATCAAAAATAATATTTTCTGAAGACACCACGGATAAATCTTTATACCCACTAAAATATTCTTTAGCTTTGTAACATTTATTCCTGTCGAAGGTCGTTACTGAAATATGTCCAATTGTAACCTGTTGCTCAAATACGTCGGCAACATTTTTCATTAATTTTAAACCATCTAATGCTAATATTTTAGAATTTATCACCTGTTGAACATTGTCTTTATTCCATATGGAGTCCACATCTTTGGCATTTTCAAAATCATGAGTGAGAAGGCTACTTGTATTATCCGGCATACAAAAGTGTTTATTTGTGCAGACTGAATAGCTATAATGATTGTCTTGTAGCCACTGTAATGCATTTTTTGCTTGTTGTATTTCAATGCCAACTTTCAGCAACATTTTTCCATTTTTAGTATAAACAAATGAACCATTATTCGAAATGATATGGACGTTCAAACCGGCTTTTTTACAGAGGGCTAACGCATTACCATACGTTCGCCCCGTTGCAATCGCAACTTCGATGCCCTGCTGTTGGGCAAATTTCAGAGCTTTATTATTTTCTGCACTTATTTCGTGCTTTGAATTGAGTAATGTACCATCTAAATCAGTTACAAAAAGTTCCAAAAAATATCACCTTCATCGTTTTTTTGCCATTAATATTTTATATACTCTATCAGTTTGGTTAAAGATTCTTACTGGCAATCCTTGTGAATGCATTCGATTGGTAAGGTCAACTAGATCATACTAACATGTGAGCTTTATTAGATCAATTATTTTTTTTCCGCCTGGAATGGGAGTGCCATAATAAAGGTTTTTCCGCTCGTTTGCGCAAGTTATTCACCAAGAGCAAGGCAAACACACCCATACTATAGAGTAATACACTCACCACGCTTTCTTGTCCATGATTCCAAACAACGGCCGTTCCAATGCCTGTGCCTGCCAATAAAATTGTCCATACCAAACGATTTGCTAACGTCTCTTGAAACCGTAATTGCCGCAAAATAGGCCCCATTTCCATCTTGACCTGGACATCCCCAGCACGAAAATCCCTTAACGTCTTCTCGAGTAAAGGTGGAATCTCCACCCCGGCGAGAACCACCTTTTTTGCCTTCTGCCAAACCACTTGCAACGGCGAAAAGTCCTGACCAAGAACCTGCTTGGCATAGGGTTTAATCACTGCCAGAATATTCATGTTAGGGTCTAGGCCTGTGGCAATGCCAGAGAGAGTACCAACAGCCCTCCCCAAGAAAGTATAATGTACGGGAATTTGAAAAGGTTGAGAGTAAATGAACTCCCGCAATTCTTCTAATAACCCATCAATCTCTAGGGTACCAATTTCCTCAAAGCGCATATCTTGAAACGCAAGTAGAAACAGAGCAATGGCCTTTTCCAAACTTAAGCGATTGGCTGTGGGCTTGATAAACCCTAATTCTTGCAGTGCACGGGATACGTCTTCAGCATTGCTGTTAATGACTCCACCAATCATCTTACGGATAGCCTGTTTGTTATGGTCTGTAATTTTGCCGACCATACCAAAATCAATAAAAATAATCCCACCATCGGGCCGCACAAACAAGTTACCCGGATGAGGATCAGCATGGTAAAAGCCGTGAACCAAAGCTTGCTTCAGGTAGGCATCAACCAACGTTCCCGCCACCGTTTCCGGATTAATTCCTGCGGCCAACAAACCGGCACGATCTGTCACCTTATACCCCCCCACAAACTCCAGGGTCAGTACACGTTGCCTTGAATACTTTGGATAGACAAGTGGCACCGAAATCATGGGATCACCTTGGAAATTCACCCGAAACCGTTCAAGGTTAGAAAGCTCTTGCCGGTAGTCAAGCTCAGCCCGGATGGTCGTGCCAAATTCAATATAAATGGCATCAAAATCAGCATACTCCTCCCACTTGGTAAAGACCTTCAACATCCAAATGACGCCGCGAAAGGCTGCTAAATCAATTTCAATAATCTGCTCAATACCTGGCCTGAGTACTTTAACCGCCACCACTTCCCCCGTCGGCAAAACGGCTCGATGTACCTGTCCAAAGGATGCCGCTGCGATGTGGTTATCTTCAAATTCGGCAAAGACATTTTCAACCCTATCGCCCAGTTCTGCGGCAATCACCCTTTTTATCTGGGCGCTGCTCACTGGTGGTACCTGATCTTGCAATAGCGCCAGTTCTGAAATATATTCTTCAGGAAGGACGTCAATACGAGTACTGAAAAACTGTCCAACTTTGATCAGTAATCCCTCTAACCTTAAAGCCGTCTCCCGAAAATGAATAGCCTGCTTACGATAAAGTTCCGGTAATCGAGCCTCCATTCTAGAACCATAGATGTTGCGCAACAGATTATACCAGGCAATCTCCAAAAGAAAGCCAGCAAATAGCCTTAAAACAGCTCCAGTTCGTCGTATCTTAGAGTGAGATGTCATGTCTTCAGCTCCTTATCCTGCATGCTATATCTATTGAGTGAGACAGGTTTGTTGTCCCTAAATCATATCATCAATGCCTTTAAATTGCATATTATAATATTTTGCATAGAGACCATTTTTCCCTAATAGCTCTTCATGATTACCTCGTTCTTCAATGCCATTATGATTAATTACAATAATTTCATCTGCATTACGGATGGTGCTGAGGCGATGGGCTACGATAATGGTCGTACGATCTTTAGCTAGTTTCTCGAGAGACGCTTGAATATAACCTTCGCTTTCATTATCAAGAGCCGAAGTGGCTTCATCGAGAATCAAAATTTTGGGGTTTTTTAGAAATACTCGGGCAATGGCCAGGCGTTGTTTTTGTCCACCGGACAGGCGTGTGCCCCGCTCCCCCACGTAACTATTATAACCATCTTCCAGACTCATAATAAAGTCGTGAATATTGGCGTTTCTGGCTGCTGCCATGATTTCTTCATCCGTAGCCTTGGGTTTACCATAGGATATATTATCCCGTACACTACCGGCAAAGATATAGACATCCTGTTGCACGATTCCAATGGCATCCCGTAGGGATTTCAGGGTAACGTCCCGCACATCCTGTCCATCAATACTCACATATCCGCTGACTACATCATAGAAGCGTGGTAGCAAAGAACAAAGGGTCGTTTTTCCCCCACCGGAGGGTCCCACTAACGCCACTCTTTTTCCCGCGGCGATTGAAATATTGACCTTCGTCAGGACCTGTGAAGTTTGTGTATATTGAAAAGAAACATCTTTATAGGTGATTTGTCCCAACACATGGCGTAAGGGTATAGCATTTTTCTTGTCCACGATTTCCGGATGACTATCAACGACTTCAATAAACCGTTTAAAACCCGAATAACCTTTTTGAAAAGACTCAGTAAAATTGATAAGCACATCAAGAGGATTGATAAAGATACCAATATACAAGGCATAAATGGCCAGATCAGTTACTTGCAAACTACCATCGGCAATAAAAAATCCTCCGCTGAGCAAAATCGACATATAAAGCAAACCCTGAAAAAATGAATTTCCCGCATGATAACTGCCCATCATTTTATAACTGGACACTTTAGAATCCAAAAACTCACGATTACTGGTGCAGAATTTTTCACGTTCCAGTTCTTCATTGGCAAAGGACTTCACCACACGAATACCGGATAAGGTATCCTGTACCTGGGAGTTGACACCGGCAATTTTTTTCCGATTATCCATAAATACGGCCTGCATTTTTCTGTTTTGGTAAATACTGAACATGACCATCAAAGTGGTAATACCAAGCAAAATGAACGTCATCTTTCCATTAATCAATAACAAAATGATAAATGATCCGACAATTTTCAGTGTAGATATAAATAAATTTTCGGGTCCATGATGAGCCAATTCCGATATATCAAACAAATCGGCTACTAATTTTGACATCATTTCCCCCGTATTGTTTTTATCATAGTAGGAAAATGATAGACGTTGGTAATGATCAAACAAATCCTGTCGCATATCACTTTCCATATAAGCTCCCATGACATGTCCCCATGAGGTAATATAATATTGGCAACCATAACGGATCATGTACATGACAAGCATTCCCACACCAAGGCCGGCAATTACATTCATATAGTCCTGGGGACTGGCGATAAACTCCCCCTTAGTAAACAGTTTTAATAATTGAGGAAATGCCAGATCGATGACGGAAACAACCACTGCACAACACAAGTCCGCATAAAATAACCGTTGATATGGTTTATAATACCGAATAAACTTTTTGAAAATAGACATCTACAAACCTCCACTTAAAATACACCCTTAATAAAATAGTGAGATGAGCCCCACCCGTCAAGATGGATGGGGCTTATCTCACACACTCAGTTCCACTCTTTGCCTAAAACAGTTTCAATGAAGACCTTCACAATGGAAGCGTCAAATTGCAAGCCCATATTATTTTTCAATTCCTGAATGGCCTTTTCCTGGCTTAACGTCTCTTTATACATTCGTCCACTGACGATGATATCATCAGCCCGACATTTTTTTCTTAAAATTTCTCCGATTGCCTGTATTAGTTTATCACCCGCCAAATGACCAAAGGCATCAGTCAGTATACTTCAATACGTGTCTGATTACCTAGGTTGGGCGGCCATTGATAATTTAATTATAGCATACTAAGGTCTATTTACCATGGAAAAAAACTGTCCTTCCTGGCACCACAGGTCACTTGGCGGGGTGGAGTTTAAATTCATTATCATATCTTAGCATTCATTCCACGAAAAGCAGAGCAAAAGGTTACCGCATGCCTAAACCTACATTTTAATACATTATTCACCATAAAATACAAAATCCCTGCCTATCTCTTTCAATAACTCGATAAGACTTTCTCTCCGTTAATAATGATACAATTATATTTACTTTAGCCACTCAGCGAAAAAAAACACTATCCTGCAAAGGATGTGTTTTTTTAGCTTGTTCTGCTATTCATGGATAGAACTAGAAACCCAAGAGAATCAATCAGACACTTAGTACAACTTCTCAAATTTCCATCTTAACCAGGCATAATAGAATCAAACATGGTTGATCCAACTCGGCCTAGATAAATGGCACAAGCAGTGGAAATCGCACTGAGGCCGACAATAATCCAGAGATTATTTCCAGCAAAACCACTGGACAGATACAAGACAAAAATGGCAATGGACAAAATTTGAAAAATAACACCAGCTATTATTTTGTTGATTAATAATGGGGTCGTCACTTTTTTAAAGCGTAGCTGGCCATCCAATAAACCCGTAATAAAACCCGCAAAAACTGTAAATGGCAATGCCCAAATTGATAATTTGGCGACGACTAGAAATTCCGAGCGCAAAGGCTCCCCGACAACAAGAGACAACAAGGGCATTAATACAATTAGGAATATTAATACTTGAGGAAAATGAATGGCAATGGGATGCAAATGTTGATCCAAAATGAATTTACGCTTGGGGGAAATTTTCTTAGTGTATGGCTCAAATACAGTCTTTGGTAACCCACAGGCAGGACAAAGTTCTTCGAGATGAGATGCATCCATCACATATCCACAGACTTTACAACGAATATAAGTTTTCAAACTTACCCCTCCAATCAATTTTTTATGCACAAACGGCATTTTATAGTAATTCGCTGATTATTATTAGTTTCCTGCGTGGGCAACGAATAAGACAATCTCATTATCGCCTATTTCGCTAATTTACTTAGGAGAGTAAATAGGCTATTATTAAAATAAAAGGGGGTATTTATGAATATACAAACGAAATTTGACTACCTCTGCCAATTTACCACTACTCCTGGCGGTGAAAGATGGCTTGTATGGTGGCGACTCCTCCGTCCCCACACGTTAACGGCATCTTTTATCCCCGTAGCCATTGGTACGGCAATGGCCTTACCAACTCACAGGATTAATATTTTATTGTTCCTCAGTATGCTCCTGGCTAGCACTTTGATTCAAGCCGCCACTAACATCTTTAATGAATACTACGACTTTATTGCCGGGTTGGATCATGCCCAGTCGGTGGGTATTGCTGGGGCCCTTGTGCGCGACAAGGTTTCGCCCAAAACTATTTTAGTCCTTGCCTATACCTTCTCAGTCCTCGCCATCCTATTGGGTGTCTATATCTGTATATACACCAGTTGGTGGATTTTTTCCATTGGTCTAATTTGTATTATGGTGGGATACCTTTACTCAGGCGGTCCTTACCCCATTTCCGCCACACCTTTTGGCGAGTTAGTCTCAGGTACGTTTATGGGTCTGGTCATTATTATCATTTCCTTCTTCATCCAAGCCGGCACCATTACTTTAGGAAGTCTTCTCATCTCTGGCCCCACCTCGATCCTCATCGGCACCATTTTAATGTCGAATAATATTCGCGATCTGGCTGATGACAAAGCCCATGGCCGAAAAACTCTGGCTATTCTATTAGGCCATGAAGGAGCCATCTCCTGTTTAACAGGTATGTTAGCTTGTGCCTATCTATGGCTACTTGGTTTAATCTTCACTGGTTTCTTATCTTATTGGGCGTTGCTCGTATTGGCAAGCTTACCAAAGGCACACCAAGCTGTCAAAGGCTTTCAAAATAAAACAACCGCTCAGCAAATGATGCCCGCAATGACGGCGACGGCACAGACCAATACCATCTTCGGTCTTTTATTGGCACTCGCCCTCCTCTTGCAATATTGATTTCCCTACTGGCATACTGCTTTCTTTAATAGAAGTAACCACCCCTGTGGAAAATTTCAGGCATGATAGATACATGACCAAGGAGTTGATCGGTATTATGTGTTTAGTTTTTTTGGCCTACCAACACCATCCTCACTATCGTCTGATTGTTGCGGCCAATCGAGATGAATATTTTACTCGCCCCAGCGCACCAGCCCATTATTGGTCAGATCATCCACAAATCTTAGCTGGAAGAGACCTACAAGAATTGGGTACTTGGATGGGCATCACCACCGATGGACGTTTTGCTGGTTTAACTAATTACCGCGACCCGCGTCGTCATGTTACCACCCCCTTGTCCCGCGGACATTTAACGGCTGGCTTTCTTCAGGACAAGCAATCACCAACTGAGTATTTGAACTCAATTACAAGGCAAACTCAGCAATATAATGGGTTTAACCTACTTGTTGGCGATCAGCAATCACTATGGTATTTTTCCAATGTACAAGGACAATTGCTACCCATCACGCCTGGGGTCCATGGACTGAGCAATCATCTACTTAATACCCCTTGGCCCAAGCTGGAGTTGGGTCGCCAACAGTTGGTGCAGTTTCTTACCAAAAATGATGTAATCGAAGAGGATTTGTGGTCTATTTTAACTAGCCGTCAAAAGCCTGCGGATGATCAGCTACCAAAGACGGGCGTTGGATTAGACTGGGAGCGGACCTTATCTTCCCCATTCGTGGAAAGTCCAGACTACGGAACACGCTCTTCCACCATTTTACTAGTGGGTTACAACCATATGGTTCGCTTTGTCGAGAGAGTTTATCACCCATCCCTAAGTTCATGGCAAGAAGTCTCTTATGAGTTTCAAATTAAGACTTAGATTGCTACTTGGGACCTTAGAAAATGTTATACTTTCTAACTACGTAAGAAAAAGACTTACCTCCTCTGTGATAAGGAAGGCAAGTCTTTTTTCATACATCCTGGATCTATGACTTATTGCGACAAGTTCTCCTGCTTAAACCTTAAATTTACCAATGGCGGCCCGCAATTCTTCAGCCATGATTGATAACGCTTGACTGGAAGACGCAATTTCTTCCATGGACGCCGACTGTTCTTCAGTGGCGGCTGATACTGTCTGGGCTTGCTCAGCAGAGGCTTTACTCTCTTTGTCAATGTCCCGTACAGCATTGACGACTTGCTGGCTACCACTGGTGATTTCTTGTGTGGCAGCGGAGATCTCATGAATTTGCTCCGACATCTGTTGAATCATTTTCACGATTTCTCGGAAACTTTCACCAGCCACGTTAACCACTTGGGTACCCGTATTCACTTCCATTTTTCCCTGGGTCATATAGACGACAGCACTCGTGGTTTTTTGTTGCACTTCGCCGATGAGACTAGCAATTTGTTTAGCGGCTGTTCCTGACTGCTCAGCAAGTTTACGAACTTCCTCCGCCACCACAGCAAAACCACGCCCCTGTTCCCCCGCTCGGGCGGCTTCAATAGCCGCATTCAATGCCAATAAATTAGTTTGTCCTGCAATGCTGGCGATTACTTCCACAATCTGTCCAATCTCTTGGGATTTACCTTCTAGTTCCCCAATCACGGCCGCTGTCTCTGTGGTTCTTTCCTCAATGATTGACATTTGTTGTATAGCTTTTTGTATGGCTTGCCCACCATCGTTGGCGGCACTGGCCGTTTTCTCTGCCACCAGTGATACGACCTGAGCATTTTCCGTCACCTGCCCAATGCCTTGGGACATGGCGTCCACTACATCTGTAGTGGAATTGACTAAATGCAGTTGTTTCTCTGCCCCTTGCGCCACATGCATAATGGAATCGGCCACTTGATTGGCAGCCTGAGCTGATTGCTCAGCACTGGCTGTAAGTTCTTCCGATGAGGCAGCCAGTTGTTCAGAAGTGTTGGATAACTGATGAATTAGCCCTCGCATATTTTTTTGCATTACATCAAAGGCCGTTGCCAAAGCTCCACCCTCATCCTGGGCTTTAAGGTGTTCTTCCGCCACATCAATAGAAAAATTCCCTTTTGCCATTTCTTCTAAATGAGCAATAGGAGCGGTAATCGTACCAACGATAAGTCTAGTAATAATCCACCCTAACATCATGATCAAAATAAAGGTCACGACAATAATACCTATAAATGTCCACATGGCTTTTTTAAAATTTTCTTGATTGGTTTTATTGAGTTCATCGGCAACTTTGGCATTGTATACTACCAGTTCCTCTAAATTTTTATGAAATTCTTCACCATACACTCTTGCTTTTTTATTATAAACATCATACGCTGCCACATTATTATTTTGCAGTGCAAGATCAATTGCTTCTTTTCGACCCGCTCTATATTTGTCCAAACTAGTATGTAATTTTTTTAACGTATCCACTTCAAAGGGATCTAAATTAGTTTTTTCGTAATCAGTAAGATTTTTACCGAATATTTCTATCCTCTTATCTATATCCTGTTTTAAGCGCGTATTTTCATGATCATCCGTAGTAATCATTAAATCAAAGATATCCGCTTCAATGCCCTTGGCCTGATTCCGATTGTCATTCAACCACTCAACTGGCAACAAGCGATCTTTATACATAGCATCCATATCTTCATTGGCTTTTGACAAATAATGATATCCCGTAACCCCTACTGCACCCAAGGAAATTACTGCTACTACAATGAGCACCAACAGCTTACCTGCAATTTTTAGATTTTTCAACCAACTCATATGATTTTCTCCTTTTTTGTAATATCTTGTCAATATATGTAGAATAATATCCTTCTCTTACATATTATCTACAAATTGCAAAAATCCTTCATTTTCTAGGCGACTGATTAAAAAACTAAATCACGTCCTAAATTTATAATTAACATCGCTAAAAAACCATCAACGATAGAATGCTGTTAAAGCATTCTATCGTTGATGGTTTTTATTTCATTCTTTCTACTGTAACGTATATTATACCCTACTTATTCACCACATTAATTGGTGAATTGGCTAAGAATTTTTCTAGGTTATTAACCGCAATATTCATCAGTCGTGATCTGGATTCTTTAGGTGCCCATGCAATATGGGGCGTTATAATACAATTTTTAGCTGTCAGCAACGGATTATCAGCTTTAATGGGTTCCGATGAGACAACATCAACGCCTGCAGCATACACTTTTCCACGATTAAGGGCCTCGGCTAAATCTTCTTCCACAACCAGAGGACCACGGGATGTATTGATAATGATCACGCCATCCTTCATTTTAGCAATATTATCTTTGTTGATAATTCCTTGGGTACTCTCGAATAGTGGGCAATGTAGGGATATGACATCTGAACTCCCCAAAAGTTCATCAAGGTTTACATACTGCAAGGTATCACTTTTTAAAGCTTCAACCTCATAAGAATCAAAAGCTAATACCTTCATGCCTAAGGCTTGGGCAATCTTGGCTGTTCCTTGACCGATTCGGCCAAAACCGATAATACCTAGCGTCTTACCAGCCAGTTCAATGAGGGGCGAATTCCAATAACACCAATCCTGACAATTGGTCCAATCTCCATTGGCGACACTTTTGCTATGTTCGCCAATATGATGGCAAATTTCCAGCAACAGTGCGATGGTAATTTGAGAGACAGCCGTTGTGCCATAAGTCGGAATATTGGTAACCAGTATACCTTTTCCCTTAGCCGTGTCCACATCAACAACATTATAACCCGTTGCTAAGACACCAATAAATTTTATGGCTGAGCAAGCAGCAAATACTTCTTGATTAATGACTGTTTTATTTGTAAAAACAATCTCAGCATCACCAATTCTTTCAATGGTTTTATCCGCTGGCGTCCGGTCATAAACAACTACATCCCCTAACGCTTTAAGACCGTCCCAACTTAAATCACCAGGATTTAAGGTATAACCATCTAATACAACTATTTTCATCTTAGCACCCCATTCTTTTTTTATAGTTTGGCCCAAGCTTGATTCAATACCCGTTTGGCATTAGCTATAACCATGTCCGGATCCTCATCACCCCATGGTTTTACTTCAAAGCTTACGATTGGGCATTTTTCTTCACTGATAAAACCAATATCCATTAATACTTTTAAGAAATGTACCACTTCATCCACACCAACGGCACCATTGGGAAAACCAAAGCGAGGATGCATATCCCCATAGGCCGGCATGGCAGCATCATTAATCACACAATTGGCAATGTGGGCATGGACAATATACTCTTTAATGGGCAAAATTGCTTCTTCAATGGTTTCATGAAGTTGCATAATATGACTCAAATCCACCATCAAACCAAAATTATCATATTCCCCAGTGATGACCTCTGCGAAACGTTTGGCCAGTTGGGCAGGGCCAATTAAGGATTTTTTGTCAAAATCATAGTCAAATATTTCAAGAATAATCTTCAGATTTCCTTTTGTTTTTGCATAAGCGCACAACTCTTTTGTTGATTTTACTAAGGCTTCAAAGGCTTCTTCCTTTTTATCTTCTTCATATTTCCCCGAAAGAAAAGCACAACCTACAGCACCTAATTCATAGGCTTCATCAACACCAGCTTTGAGTGAGGCGAGGGCCTCCAGACGTCCTTTTTCATCAAGGTTGTTAATGTTGAGTCCCGTCGTAAGATGTCGCGGTTGGCAACCATAACCCAGGGTTAAGCCTGCGGTTTTCACCATCTCAGCCACTTGTTTACGAACATCCTTGTCTTTAATCCAAGTTACCTCAATGGCATCAAAATAATCATCACCGGCAATCTTTCGGGTGGCTTCTAGGATGGGACCTTCACCTTTTATGGTGGTAGGGTAAGCCATAAAATTTACAATTCCAACCTTCATATACTTCTTCATAGATTCAATCATTAATCAATGCCTCCATTTTTATGAGAAGGGTTCCCGCCTTCTCCCCTTTGACAAACAAGTGCTTACTAAAGAACTTGTTCAGTAACTACTGCCCAAATACGCGATGCTCTTACTATGATTATCATAAACGACCTCTAATGTTTCCGCCGCAGGCAACTCGATCACTACATATACTTTATTCTTCTCTGAAAGAGAAGCTAAATATAGCCCTAATGACAAATCATTTCCACAAATAATCGGCTGATTTTCCCCCTCAATCGAACTTTTTAAATGTGTATAAGAAATTCTTTCAACATTTTCTTCAAGAAATCCTTTAATCTCATTGGGATGATTTACCGACCGGGATACGGAAAAGAAATTCGCCGTGTCCAATTGCCAGTCCACGTTGACGTTGACGCCTTGTGCTCCAAATAATTGGAACGTGCCAAAGGTATTCACGCCATCGCCACAGAATCCTTCCCGGGCATTCTCAACGGAAAAGCTTAAACCAAACATCCTGGCCGCATTGCCTGCTTGATTTATATTTTGTACTAACTGGGAAAATTCCTCAGCCGTCCAGTATATTTTTTTCTCGTCATTGACGAACTCAGATCCATTAACGCCAGAACGAAGCATCTTAGGTCCATCAAAAACAAGAGTATTGGCTATCCCCCGCGCCAGAACTTCAAAGTAACGGGGGGCTATGGCACCCACATTCAAGGCGTAAACCACCTCCACACACTTTTGGCGTGCGTAAGTTGCTAATTCCTTACATTCCTCCAATGTGAGATTAGCTTCTGGATCTCTAATTTCAATGAAAACAAAGCCGTGATCACTAGCAAAATCAATCATTTTTTTTATATTAGGTGCCGTTAGGGGAAGAACTTTCACAAAATTTGCCGTGGTAAAGCCGATCTTTAGCGTAGGATATTTGCTTAAGATAATCGTCTTGTCTACAATCTGTTTACTTATGATGATACATCCCCTTTTATTTTAACCTAACTCTTTGCCTGTTATCTATTTTCTTTAGCCTGGGGATTCAAACAATTAGGTGGTATTTCCCCGTCAAGGGCAGCAAAAATATTTCGCGCGCAAGTTTCCCCCTGTTTGATTCTAGCATCCATCGTTGATGTGCCGATGTGGGGGGTGAGAACAACATTGGGAAGTATGATCAACTCCGGTTCAATTGCAGGCTCCCCTTCATATACATCAAGCCCCGCCCCTGCAATGTTTCCATTCTGGAGCGCCGTTACCAAGGCTTTTTCATCAACTAATGGACCACGAGCAGCATTTATCAGTATAGCCGTCTTTTTCATAAGTTTTAATTCAGCGCCACTAATAAGATGATGAGTGGCAGGCAATAAAGGAACATGGAGGGAAATGAAATCGGCTTCTTTCAGCAACGTTTCTTTATCGACAAACCTTCCACCCGTCGCTACTTCGAATAATGGATTAGCCTGCACATCCGTATAAATAATCTTCATGTCAAAACCCGTCGCGCGTCTCCCGACAGCCGAACCAACGCGGCCACCACCGATGATTCCTAACGTCTTACCACTCACCTGTGCCCCCAGCATTGTTGTTGGGCCCCAGTCTTTGTTCCCGGAGCGTACATAGTGGTCAGCCTCGACGACCCGCCGCGCTACGCCTAAGAGCAACGTCCATGTTAGATCGGCTGTTGCCGCAGTAACAGCATCCGGGTTATTGCTCACATAAATTCCCTGCTGTGTCGCCGCATTCATATCCAAATTATTGTAGCCCACACCATATCCGGCTAATATTTTACAATGGGACTGGATGGCCTGGCAAATCTCCCCGTCGATCTCAGTATGAGATACAAGGACGGCATCTTTACCTGTTAGCTTTTCCAGCAGATCCTTCTTTGACAGAACTTCATATCCATGATTCATTTCTACATCACAACGTTCTTTGAGCATGACAAGGGCCTCTTCGGGCAACAAGCGCGTCACATAAACACTAGGTCTAGGCATTTGGTTACCTCCCTCTTCTTTCTTCGTTTTTCTCTATTTCACCAGCCGCATCTAGGTCGTCGCTATGCGACTTTGTCCCCAGACTTAACATCATCGATAGGCTCATCGATGGTGGTGACAAGGACAAAGGCGATGACCGAGCTAATCGCCAAGTAGGTGAATACGGCATTCCAGCTATAAGCATCCAATATGATACCAACAATCAGCGGAGCGCAAGCACCACCCAACTGTCCACCCGTATTGACGATGGCGAAAGCAAGGGGATATGTTTCCTTGCTTGCTAGCCCCATGGGATACACTGTATATCCGGAAAAGCCGAAACCGATGAGTAAGCCCGATAACATGAGCATGAGTCCTAAATAGATGGCATTATTAGGGGCATAGATGAGAGCCACCATCATAATAATTGTACATAAAGCACCAATGAGCATGGTTGGCTTACGCCGTTTATCCAGTACCTTGTCAGAAAACCAACCGCCCAGGACATTACCGATGACCGAGCCGATAAAGGGCGCCGAGGCCAGGAAACCCATTTTAATGGATGTGAAACCCTTAACCGTCATCAGGTAGGTGGGAATCCACAACATGAAGGTATTACTAATGCCAATGGTACAACCATAAGCTAGAGCGTTCCCAATAACATTCCAGGAGCGAAATACCTGACCGACAGTTTGTAACGGGGCGATCTTTTTGGTCCGGTTTAATTTGTCCAACCAGCCGAAATCACGTTGTTTCCTAATGATTGGCGACTCGCTACTCACTACAGGGGCTTGTTCATTTTGAATATAAGCCACTTCAGCCGGTGAACAGAATTTACTGTCTTTCGGTGAATTTTTCACCAGGAACACCCAGCCGATGGCCAGAAAGATGCCCGGAATGGCAAATACATAAAAAATTTCACGCCAACCATACATTTCAGCTATCAAAACACAGGCTGGTGGTGCGACGACGGCTCCTAGCTTGGAAGCCGTATTCCAAAGTCCCATGGCCGTCCCTTTTTCCTTGGCAGGAAACCAACGGTTCATGATGTTTGTACAACCAATGCCGAGTGGTCCTTCAGCAACGCCTAGACCTACACGGAAAAATTTCAGTAAAAAGGTGGAGGATGTCGTCCCCATAAGACCGGTAAACACGGAAACAAAGAGCAAAAATACGGGGAATAGTCTTTCTTGCACCTTAGAGCTCATTTTTTTAAAGATTAACCCAGCCGGAATCTGGACTACCGCATAGGAGAAGGAAAACAAACTGATAATAGCTCCAGCTTCCGTATTGCTAATTGAAAACTCCTTTCTCATAAACGGCATGGCCACTCCTAGATTGGCTCGGTCAGCGCAAGAAATAGCCCACACGCCAAAAATCAGTCCCATGACTACCCAACGGTAATGAGTCATTTTCCCAAGATCTTTTTCAAGTTGAGACATAATATACCCTCCTTCTGTCATCCCACACTTAGTCTTCCGTTTTTTTGCCCCTTATTTACTCACCTTTTTAAGTTTTTCATGACGATGTTGCTTTTGATCAGTATTAGTTTGATGATTTTTTGGCAATAACCCGGTGTACAGCTGCAACGATGGAGGGAGTATCAAGACCGAATTTAGCCAACAATTGTTGATAATCACCCGATTCACCAAAGGCATCTTTAACACCGATAAATTCCATGGGTACAGGGTGATTGACGGCTAGCACTTCCGCTACTGCCGAGCCAAGACCACCCAGAATGGTAGCTTCTTCCGCAGTCACCACGGCGCCCGTTTTAGTCGCCGACCGAATGACTAGTTCACTATCAATGGGTTTAACTGTATGCATATCAATAACTTCCGCATCAATCCCCTCCGCCAGAAGGATTTTTCTGGCCAACATGGCCCGATGCACCATATAACCATTGGCAATAATGGTCACGGTTTTACCCTCGGCCAAGACATTGCCTTTACCAATGACAAAGGGGCAATTGTCAGCGCTATATACCGGAGGAACTTCGGCGCGATTCAGTCTCAGATATACAGGGCCAACATATTCCGCAATGGCTACAACAGATGCGCGCGCTGCATATTCATCAGCGGGTACAACGACCTTAAAATTTGGTAGGGAGCGCATGATGGATACATCTTCAATAGCTTGGTGACTTCCCCCATCATAAGAATCCGAAAAGCCACCGTAAGCGCCAACAACTTTAACATTGAGTTTATTATAAGCAATCAGACTACGAATGGGATCGGTGGCTCTGATGGCCATCAAAAAGGCAAATGTATTGATAAACGGAATTTTGTCTGCCAAAGCAAAACCGGCCGCCATGGCTGCCATGTTACCTTCGGCAATTCCTACATTAAAAAATCGTTCAGGAAAGGCTTTTCCAAATAATGCGGAACGGGTAGAACCCGATACATCCGCATCCAAAGCGACAACTTTACCATTGGTCTTTCCCAGTTCCACCAGTGCTTCACCGTATGCTTCTCTCATTGCTTTCATGCTATGTTACCTCCTAGTTCTGCGATAGCGGTTTCATATTCTTGCTTACCAATGGCTTTACCATGCCAAATATTTTTGCCTTCCATAAAGGAAACACCTTTGCCTTTTACTGTTTTGGCGATAATCACGGTTGGCTTACCTTTTTCTTGCTTGGCAGTAAGAAAGGCTTCATCTAATGCCACTAAGTCATGACCGTCGCACTCCACCACATGCCAATCAAAGGCTTCAATTTTCTTGCGTAAGTTACCAAGGGGCATGATATCATCCGTTGTACCATCTAATTGAACACCATTATAATCCACAATGGCAATCAGGTTATTGAGTTTATATTTGGCGCCGGCCATCAGTGCTTCCCAATTTTGTCCTTCCTGAAGTTCTCCATCGCCCACCAAAACATAGGTATTATAGTCCTTATTATCCATTCTAGCCGCCAATGCTAGGCCAATCCCGGCGGAAAGTCCCAGCCCCAAGGAGCCCGTCGACAAATCGATACCAGGGATTCGTTTCATGTCCGGATGTCCCTGTAGTATACAACCTAGCTGACGCAAATTGCCTAGTTCTTCTTCTGGGAAATAGCCTTTACAAGCTAATGCACTATATACTACTGGTGCACAATGTCCCTTGGAAGCAATGAAGCGATCTCGATCTGGGCAGCCTGGCGAGGCACAATCGACGCGCATCTGGCTAAAATAGAGAGTGGTCAGAATTTCCACCGCTGATAAGGATCCACCGGGGTGACCCGTTTGTACCTTATATAAAGTATCGATTATATCCATCCGCATTTTCTTAGTAATTTCTTGCAATTCATTGATTTTTTCTGCTGTTAATGCCATGTAAATAGCCTCCTATTTCTAATATGATTCCCCTTTTGAACGTTGCTAAAGCATCTATGATTCTTCGTTGCTATCTATTGATCCTCAATCATATCCCCCTACATATCCTTACTACGTTGCCAATTACGCAAAGATTTCATAAATGGTTAATTCCTCCGCATCTCGATTGGCGGCTAGGATTAAATCCGACTTTTCTGTCTTCAGCACCGCTATATTAGTAGGTCCTCCCGTATTATCGATGGTAAAATGGGTAATTCGCTCCGACCCATCCTCCATTTGAAAACAATTCAATTCCTTGTGCCCCTCGCGGCCACCAATGATAAACGATGGTCTATCCAATATCCTACCGCCCCATATCACATGTCCAAATTCGTATTCATATTCATAAATGGATGAGAGTTTACCCTCCTTATTTTTATAGATAATTCCTCGGTTACCGTGAAAAGGCTCGATGGTGGCCAGTTCCATGTAGCCGTCATTATCTAGATCACAGACCGCCATATCACTCACCTCATGGTCTAATAGCTGTTCCACTTCCCAAGAATCACTGACTTTTTCCGGCAAATACAGAGCGAATACGCCCTCTACTCCCGAAATAAGATAAGCCTCTTTACCATTCCATTTGCCTTTGCAAAAACCATGATTTTTCCTTATACCTTGGAGTATTGGTATTAACGGAAAAGGCTCACCCACTTCTTCGCCTATTTCACCAAAATATACTGCTCCTGGCTTCGACCAGTCTTCCTTATATTCTTTATCTCCGCAGAGGGTAGCACCGATGAAACAAAGCTTATTATTTAAAAGGAGTAGATCAAATCTGTGCAAATAGGGTATTGTCATAATGGGATTAACCACCCAATTATGGTCACTGTCATACTTTACATGAACAATCTTGGATCCTTTCGCCTGAAAGCCAGAAAAAAACTCCTGTGTGGCAATGAACTGATTTTCTCTGCCGGGTATGGGTACAATGTTCATGGTACCGCCTGGTTCATCCCAAACAGAAGTACCCTTCCAATCAGATTGATTAAAAGCCATGCAAGTTCTATCTCCCGCCGCTAGGAAGGTGACCATCCCATTGACTTCCATAATGGCAGGTGCATACACCGTATCCAAGTGACCCAGGATTCTTTTATTTATTCTCATTCTAATTCACTCCCGTTATTACTTATCGCCGCAATCAAAAGCAACGATAAAGACTTGGAATCAAGGTTATGATCCCATGATGTTGTCTGCCTATCGCTATATTAATGCAATAACTATGCCAAAGTTTAGAATAGTCTGGATTTTTTAAAATTGATGCTATTCCTTCATTATTAGAATTTGCTCGACAGAAACCTCATACTGTAAAATTCAAGGCTTCACATCGGAAAATAAATTATCTATTCTGATATATCAAAAAGACTCCGACGAATTTTCGGCGGAGTCTTTCAGTTCATCTATTCCAAATTATTGTTTCGTTTTTGAAACAATAATTTCATTATTGTAACGTTCTAAGTCGACGCCATAGGGTGGTTCGAGAAATTCCTAATCTTTTCGCTGCCCGGTCACGATTTTGATTTTCTTCTTGCAAGACCTGGTTGACGATATTTAAAATATTACTATCTTCTAATTTCAACAAACTCACATCATCTACGTTTACCAGATTACCATTTTCGTCCAATGCTCGTTGTACCATGTTTGCGTCGATGACTTTGCCATCACAGAGTAACACTAACCGTTCAATAAAGTGTTGCAACTCCCTAACATTACCGGGCCACTGATACTTTTGTAAAACTCGAATGGCCTCAGAATTTACAACTGTCGCCCGTGCTTTTATAGGTGAGTACTTTTCACAAAAAACTTCTGTTAATGAAGATATATCCCCTGTTCTCTCGCGCAAAGGCGGAATGAAAATCGGTAAAATATTTAAGCGATAGAATAGATCCTCGCGAAACAAACCTGTTTTCACTAAATTAAAGATGTTACGATTGGTCGCAGAAATCACCCTAACATCAATGGGAATAATACCTTGCCCCCCGATCTTTAATACAGAACGTTCCTGAAGCACGCGCAGTAAACGTGATTGCAAGAGGATTGGCATCTCGCCAATTTCATCGAGAAAGATGGTCCCATTATGGGCCAATTCAAACAAACCTGTCTTCCCCCCTTTTTTCGCCCCTGTAAAAGCTCCATCTTCATAACCAAATAATTCGCTTTCTAATAAAGATTCTGGAAGGGCTGCACAGTTAATGGCTACAAATGGCCCTGTAGCTCGTTGACTAGCGTTATGAATACCCTGGGCGACAATTTCTTTGCCTGTTCCCGACTCACCAAAAATAAACACTGTGCTATCAACCGTTGCGAATCTTTTTGCTTTTGTTTTCAGTTCCCGCATCACATCACTGCCGCCAATTAAGTCATCAAGTTTCTTGGTAGCCACTAACCCCTTTGCATTGATTTTTTGTCTGACAATTTTCTCAAGACGTTGCAATTCAGTAACATCACGAAAATTTGCCACCGCCCCACACGTATTACCATGGACCTTGATCCGATATTGTTGCATAACCACTGTCTTGTCCCCAATTTCCTGAACATCGCTAAATTCCCCCAACTCCCCGCGAAGAATCTTCCCCAGCTGGGGACTTGATATCCCCTCGCCAAGTTTCGATCCGATTATTTCAGATGAGGGTACGCCATAGATTTTTTCTGCAATTGGATTAAATAATGTGATACGCTCCTCCTTATCAACGACAACGATACCGTCTGAACTATGATCAACTACCATTCTGATGAGTTCATAGTGTTCCCTTTCGCGAATTCTCACGTCAGCGATGGTCATCCCTTGATCGATAGCCTTCACGATGGCCTCTTTTCCGGAATCGATCAGTGCCACCTGCAAGCCCAGTTTTTTTGCATAGTTTACTGAGATGACATCTCCAATGATTAAGGTTACACCCTCTTGGGCCGCCTCTGCTATTTTTACCGGCACTTCATTCATGGATTCGACGATGATTTCCTTCACATCTAGCCCAAACAAAGGGCCTAATTTTTCAGATCCATACACTATGTTGCTAAATCCTACAATGCCAACGGGCCCATTTTGTCCGGTTATTTCAATAAGACAACGAATAATATCATAAGCAGACACCTCAATTTCTACCACCGGGATCAGAATACTATCGCGAATCAACCGTGCGGTCCCGCCCCGACTGATGATGACTTCGACTCCAGCGGCAACGGCTTGCCGAGCAACTCTGACACCTTCCTCAGCATCTCCCTCAAAAATTAACGCTTTGATGCCCAACTCTTCTACTACTGATTCTATCGCCACTCTAAGTCCAGGATAAGGAGCAATAATAGCCACTTTTGCTTGCAAACTTTACACCCCCTATTAAAAATCACTTATATATAAGTTGAGAAGCGCCCCGTAGGACGCTTCTCAATTGTATCACACTAGACCATTCTTCAGAGTACACCCTGCATAAATTCCAATCGTTCCCCATCAGGCCCCAAGCAAAAAAAGTTTTTCATACTTTTCCCAATGGACCGGGGAGTATCCGATAAAAGCTCGACCCCGGCGGCTTGCATTCTTGCCATTTCAACCAACACATCTTCGACTTCAAAGGCAATGTGATCTACCACTCCTGCGGGACGATGATCCGGCGCAGTTTCTTGTAAACGTTGTACCAATTCGATGATTTGCCCACCCGAATTGAGAAAAATCAACTTAACCCGCTCATCTTGATAGGAATTGACCACTTCACAGTTGAGAATCTGCTGATAAAATAGACTTGATCGATCTGCATCTTTTACGACCAGTCCAATATGCCCTACTTTGTACATTGAATTCACTCCTCTTCAATTAAAAGCCGCCTATACTAGACAGCCTATCCAGATACAAATTACAATATCATTCTCCCTAACTAAAGTCAACGGGTCCACTCTCCTCCTGTTTTCTTCTACTCCTGCTACTCATTTATAACGTAAATACCATGGCTAATTTCCAATGAAGCCAGGTGATGGTTCTCTCGTTCATTACAAAATTACATAAGCTAAGCCTTGAATGACAGTGAAAGCTCTTGACAAAAGAGTAACGTCCTGTGATAATGGATAATATATTCTAAATTAGAAGTCACTTCAATGTTTCAGCTACGGCATGTAACTGAATCTTCGATGGCTAATTACATAATAAAAAGTAATGACTAGGAGCGACGCAATTAATAAAATACTTCAGAGAGCTGGCGGATGGTGTGAGCCAGAGTACAATTGTTGCAGTCCTCTCACCTAGGAACTCTTTTGCTGAAGTAATACACTCTCTACACCAAGGGTAGATTGTTGATATTGGTAAGCATTAGCGCTGCCGAGCGTTATTCGGAAGTCTGCTTCTAAACAGGCGATATGAGTCCAATGTAGGGTGGTACCGCGCATCGTCGCCCCTATCGAAGCTTTCACAAGCGTCGATAGGGGCTTTTTTGTTTTGTAAGAGTAGAACATAACGATGTCTCGGTAAGAGCCTTCAAATAGATAAAAAGAAAGGCGGAGATAACAATGACAAGAATAAAACAAAGTATGAAGAAAAATTGGTTGGTGAGCCTGCTATTCATTGCAGTAACGATGATCATCGGGGGCTGTGGTGGTGGTGGTGAAAAAGCAACTACCCAAGGAGACTCCTCGGCTCAAGGTACAGCCAAACTGGGAGTGGTTTCTTACCTAACTGGAGCTGGCGCCGCCTATGGTGAATCCATTCGTCAAGGCTTGGAGCTATCACGAGATGAAATAAATGCCAAAGGAAAAGTAAAACTAGAACTTATCTTTGAAGATTCGAAGGGCGAAAAAAATGAAGCCATCAATGCTGTGAATAAGCTAATTCATAAAGACAATGTACTGGCAATCCTTGGACCAACACTGAGCGGTGAAATGTTTGCCGTTGGTCCCATTGTTAATCAAGAAGGTGTGCCTATTATGGGAACATCCTTGACTGTTGAGGGTATTACGGAAATTGGGGATTATGTATTCCGTAACTCCTTGCCCGAATCATCAGCCATACCTCAGTCCATAAAAAAAGCCAAAGAAAAATATAATTTGAAAAAAGTAGCTGTTATGTATTCTGATAATAATGATTTAGGGGTTTCCGGTTTTAAAATCTTTGAAAAAGCATTGAAGGAAAATGGCATTGAGATCATTGCGGTAGAAACCTTTGCTGATAAAAATACGGATTTTTCCGCCCAGTTGACGAAAATCGCCACCTTGAATCCTGATGCCGTCGTGGTTGCTGGACTGTATCAGGAAGGCGCCCTTATTCTTAAAAAAGCACGAGAAATCGGCATTACTGTTCCCATCATCGGCAACAATGGGTTTAATTCACCTCAACTCATTAAATCCGCTGGCGTGGCTGCCGAGGGCGCTGTTGTATCCAGTCCTTGGTTCCCTGGCAAAGATGACGCACAGGTAAAAACTTTTGTTGCTGCTTATAAGGCCAAATATAATAAAGAACCTGACCAATTTGCCGCCCAAGCCTATGACGCCTTACAAATTATGGCTATTGCCATTGAAAAATCAGGAACGCTAACCGATCGCAAAAAATTACGAGATACTTTGGCGACCATAAAAGATTACGTTGGTGTAACAGGCAAATTTTCCTTTGACGAAAAACGTAATCCAGACATGAATGTCACCGTACTCGTTGTAAAAGATGGACAGTTCACAGAACTTAAATAAAATAGATAAGTTATATAAAAGAATTTTATATCTCTATTGTGAATCGTCGAGGATGGGATGTTAAAGCATCTTCGGCGATTGCCATTTTAAATATTTAATTGTGCTTATATCAGTAGTCAAGTTAATACTGGGGGGATTGGTTTGTTCTGGCAACAAATGGTTAATGGCATCACGCTGGGCAGTACCTATGCGTTGATTGCGTTAGGATATACTTTGATTTTTGGGGTACTGAATATTGTTAATATGGCCCATGGTGAGATTTTTATGTTTGGGGCCTTTGTTGGCCTCATGCTGGCGACTCATTTTAATGTTGGTATTTTTGGTGCTTTAGTGGGGGCCATGGTGGCCGGTGCAATACTGGGTTATCTAATGGAGCGATTGGCACTACGGCCACTGCGTCGTCGCAATGTCTCAGAGCTGGCTCCCTTGATCAGCACCATTGGAGTCTCTATTTTCTTGGAAAGTTTAGCACTGCGTTTGTTTGGGCCTCAAGCTCAATCTTTTCCGCCAATTTATTCTACCCAATTATTTGAAATGGGTGGTGTTAAAATATCGGCCGTACAACTATTAATTTTAGCCATTTCCTTTGGTTTGATGTTGATTTTACGTTTTTGGTTGTCAAACACTCGGTTAGGCAAGTCCATCCGTGCGACAGCTGAAAACATAGAAACGGCTAACCTACTTGGTGTTGATACGCAAAAAATAATTGTATTAACCGTTATGTTGGCATCGGCCCTGGGGGGCGGTGCTGGAGTTCTTGTAGGACTGGCCTTTAATGCTATTGAACCAACCATGGGAATTACCATGGGTTTCAAAGGCTTAGCTGTACTCATTCTCGGCGGTCTCGGCAACATCACCGGCGCCATGGTTGGTGGCCTCTTATTAGGTGTAGCTGAAATCTTTAGTGTGGCTTATGGCGTCTCTTCATACCGGGATGCAGTGGCTTTCGGCTTAATTATTGTGTTACTCTTTGTACGTCCTCAAGGGTTATTTGGTAGCCAAGAGCAGCAAGGAGGACGATAAGTTTGGAAACGTTATTAAATCCCTATTATTTGCAAATTTTAATGTTTATCATCATTAACGCCATATTGGGCATTAGTATTTATCTGACCTTAGCCACGGGTCAATTATCCTTAGGCAATGCCGGGTTTATGAGTATTGGTGCTTACGTGTCAGCACTCCTAACCTTGAAGGCTGGTCTACCTTTGTATCTGGCTGTTCCCATCGGCGGCGCGGCGGCTTGCCTAATGGCCGCGTTGATTGGCATCCCCACAACCCGCTTGCGGGGCATCTACTTAGCCATTGCCACCCTTGGTTTTGGCGAAGTAGTACGAGTCATTATTCTAAACTTGACCATCACTAACGGAGCCTTAGGCCTATCAGGAATTCCATCCATGAGTGTCATGCTCAGTAAAGGTTTCACTGCCATGGGCTTGGTTGCCGGGATTGGTGGCCTTAGTGTACGGCAACTAGGTACCATAACAACCATCCTCATTTTGGCAAGCATTTTAGGTTTGTTAGTATTCTTCGCCTTGCGACTGAGTACTTCTCGCCTTGGTAGAGCCTTTGCGGCGATTAAAGCCGATGAGCACGCTGCCGAAGTATCCGGTATTGACACCCGCTACTATAAATTATTAGCATTTTTTATGGGCGCTTTTGTTGCTGGTATTGCCGGTGGTTTGGCGGCCCATGTTACCTTTTACATTGGTCCTAAAGATTTTGCTTATCATCGGGCCGTAGAAATATTACTGTTTGCTGTGCTGGGCGGTAGCAATGTGGTCTGGGGGCCGCTCCTGGGATCCGTAATCCTAACATCATTGCCTGAAGTCTTACGGTTTGCTACTGAGTATCGGGAAATGATTTACGGTGCTATCTTGGTCATTATGATGGCTTTTCGTCCCCAAGGGCTTATCAGCGAAGAAACCCTGGATTTTTGGCAGAAAAAGCTTATGCCAAAATCACCAGTTTCCAAGCAAGGAGAAATTCCAAGGAGGGAGGCAAGATGACCTTAGCCGTTGAAAAAGTAACGAAACAATTCGGAGGCCTGATGGCCTTAGCCAATGTAAGTTTCAACGTTACCCCTGGCGAAATTGTCGGCGTCATTGGACCTAACGGCGCCGGCAAGACCACCTTATTCAATTTAATTACAGGGGTACTGCCCCCCAGTTCTGGTCAAATAATCTACGAAAATCGCCCTTTAATCGGCTTAAAACCCCACAAAATTAATGAATTAGGTATTGCTCGAACCTTCCAAAACATTCGGTTATTCGGTAATCTTACTGCCTTAGATAATGTCCTTGTGGGAGCACATAGCCGCACACGAGCTGGTTTGTGGCAAGGAATATGGCATACTAAGGCGCAACAAGCCGAAGAACAACAGACGCGGGAAAAAGCCAGGGAATTACTGCATTTAGTGGGGATTGGTGAAGAAGAGTCCTCCTTCGCCGCAGCCCTGCCTTATGGCAAGCAACGCCGTTTGGAAATTGCTAGGGCCCTAGCGTCCCAGCCCAGCCTATTGCTACTGGATGAGCCGGCTGCAGGCATGAATGAGAGTGAGACGGATGATCTCCAGATCCTGATAAAAAAAATTCAAGAGTTGGGCACGGCCATTATCTTGATTGAACACGATATGGGACTGGTGATGAATATCTGCGATAAATTAGTAGTCCTTAATTTTGGCAGAAAGATTGCTGAAGGAGTTCCCCAAATAGTGCAAGATAATCCAGCCGTCATCGAAGCCTACCTAGGTAAGGAGGACGAGTAAATTGTTAAAAATCGAACAACTTGCCGCAGGTTATGGGAATATTACTGCGCTGAAAGGTATTGACATGCTGGTTCCAGCTGGCTCCATTGTCTCTTTGATCGGCGCTAATGGAGCTGGTAAAACTACGGCTATGAAGGTCATTATGGGCCTCATTAAACCAAACTCTGGTCAAATTGTCTTCAAAGATGAAAATATTAGCGGCATGGCTACTCATAAAATTGTCAGTCGTGGACTTTCTCTTGTCCCTGAGGGACGCAATATCTTGTCGCGGATGACGGTTCTAGAAAACTTAGAGATGGGCGCCTGTCAACGTCGCGATCATGAGATTCAGGAAGATATGAAACATATCTTCCAACGTTTCCCCATACTAGAAGAGCGTAAAGGGCAGCTGGGTGGCACTTTATCTGGTGGTCAACAGCAAATGCTCGCCATTGGCAGAGCCTTGATGGCGCGGCCTAAGCTACTTCTGCTTGATGAGCCATCTATGGGGCTAGCGCCTTTAGTGGTAGCCGATATTTTTAAAGTCATTCAGGAAATTAACCAAGAAGGTATGACCATCCTGCTTGTTGAGCAAAATGTGCGACAAGCACTGAAGATCGCCCAATATGCCTATGTGTTGGAAACAGGCAAAATCATTTTGCATGGACAGGCCAAGGATATTGCCACGAATCCCCGGGTTATGGAGGCGTATCTGGGTGGTAAAAAAACAGGCTGACTGTTTATATCGTTAAAAATCCTGCAAGGCCCTTCAGGGTCCCTTGCAGGATTTTATTTTTAAATAGTCAATATATTAATAAGAGAGGTGTGCATCATGACAATAAAAAAATGGATCTATCTAGTGCTAACGGCTTTATTTCTGCACAATGCAGCAATCTCACTCTGTGATGCTTCGGAAAAAATCAGTGCCGATTTGATAAAATTCCAAGGAACAGGATGGGAAGCGGATGCCAAAGGGGTCAATATTTTTATTGGTACTCTCCAGAATGTTTCAGGCAAAGAGATCGAATTTATTGGTCTTCGGTGCGCTTTTTTTGATGCCAATCGTCTACAGCTTGATCACGGTGTCGTGAATGTGCGGGATATTCCTAAGGATGGTTTTTCCACATTCAAGTTTTATCCGTCGGCCCCCGCGGGAACCGTTACGGCGACAATCACCGAAGTCGATGTCTATGCAAAATGAGCATCACAAAACAACCAGTCCATCAACCAGTCTAGGTTGATGGACTGGTTGTTCGTTAATTTTGTCCTCTTCCTATCTCACTTTACATTGTCTTAAATTAAAATACTCAATTATCAAAGACTCTAACATTTGGGCCTTTTCTATGTTTTGTGGATTGGATAAACTTTTCACATCTAACCCTTGAATTACCCGTTCTCGCTCGCGTTCGATGGAATAGGAGATTATCACTAACCTGCTCCTTCTGTATTTTTGTAATTTAATAATACTCGTGGGCGACTCATCAATTCTTGCTAACATACTTTATTCTCAGTCCTCTCCAGTCCCCCGCTTCATCCATGGTCGTATTCATCAGCACCCGTTACATGCCATTACTACCCGAATTTAGCTTAGAGTAAAATGGCGACTATAACATCTATCATAAGATATACTGACGATCATTATTTTTCTCCATAAAATCCTACTCATTTAGGGGTTACAAGCCGTTATGGCTGAATTCTATAAATATACCAAAAGGTAGAGGACAAGTTTGTATAATTATTGTATTATTAGTATATAATACAATAATTGACAATATTCGCAGGGAGAGACGATGATGAAATGAATAATATAAGCCACCCTCGAATATTGATCGTCGATGATGATGAAAGTTCCTTAGCATCCATGCGACGCATATTCCGCGGTCATTTTATAATTGTAACAACCAAAGACCCCATCCTCGCATTGAAGATTTTTGCTCTTCAGGGTCCTTTTGCTGTTGTCATTTCTGATTTCCTAATGCCCGTTATGAATGGTACACAGCTCTTTTCAAGAATTTTTGCCGTAGACAAGCATGTGCAACGAATTATGCTAACGGGTCATGCTGATTTGCAAATGGCGATTGATGCCGTGAATCAGGGAAAGATTACGGCCTTCCTGACCAAACCAACACCGGCTACATCCATGCGGTTTGTGGTTCTTGAGGCAATTCAGACCTACAACCAAAGTCGCAATAGTGTGACCCTTGAACACCAACAGTTCCATCTACTACAACCTGCGCCCAAGTTATGTACCCGGTTAACCGTAAAAGAAATGGAAGTCCTTTCCTTATTGACTAAGGGTTTTTCCAATGAAGAAATCTCCACAGCGTTGAATATCACTGTAGGCACAGCCAAAAGTCATGTCAATAATCTTTTTGGGAAAATGGGCGTAAACAGTCGTACTAAAATTATCGCCAAGGCCATTGAACTTGGTTTGATTAAGCCCGTCTAGCCTTCACTAACAATATATATGTGCGATAAAAAAAACCGTGTAAAATACGCGGGTTTTCGTGTTGACCTATCAATCATTCCATGACTAAGTCTATCGGCTGCTATTTTTGATCCTTTTGAGCAAATCATTTTTTATTGGTAGTTTTATGGTGAATTTTGTCCTTTTACCAAGGTCACTTTCAACAAAAATCTCCCCTTGGTGATGATTAACGATAATTTCATAGGAAATACTCAGCCCCATCCCCGTTCCCTGGCCAACAGGTTTTGTGGTGAAAAATGGGTTGAATATGGTTTTCAGTTTGTTTGCCTCGATACCAGTACCATCATCCTCAATGGAACCGTAAACGTATGGCCCATCGTGCCATGTGGACACCTTCATTATGCCCTGCTTGTTCTGATGTTTTTCCTTAATGGCCTGCAACCCATTGAGCATAAGATTCAGCAATACCTGATTGATTTCTCCATCGATGGCTTCAACCTTTGGAATTTGGCCAAGGTTTTCTTCAAGGATAATATTATTTTTAAATTCATTATGCGCCACTCGTATAGTATTTTCTAGTCCCTTATTCAAATCATATAACTGGAATACCTGTTGCTGGTCAACTCGGGAGAAAAGCCCCATTCCCTTGACGATCTTGCTTATGCGTTGCAACCCCTCACTGGTATCGCGGAGAAGTCCAGGGGTATCAGCCAAAATATAATCCAAATCTTGTTCTTTTTCTAACCCAAGGATCCGCTCAGTTTTTTTCATAATACGGTAATCATTTATAGCAGAAGCCTTTGATCCTAGTTCCCGGTACTGGCCCAATACCAGGCTAAAAGCGGCAAAGTACTCCTCCAATGCTTCCACATTGCTGGTAATAAACCCTAAAGGATTATTAATTTCATGGGCAACCCCGGCGATCAACTGCCCGATACCAGCCATTTTTTTGTTCTGAACAAGGCCGGCTTGTGCCAATTCCATCTCCTGGGAAGCTGTGGCCAATTTTATTTTTTTTCGCATGAGTTTTTCTTTCCATGTTTTCAATGTGATTTCCATTTGCCTACGTCGCAAAATTTCAGTTTTAAATTTCTCTTTGGCGGTGAACAATTCTTGCGTCCTCTGCTCCACCTTAACTTCCAACTCATCTAGAGCCCGTTGCAATGCGTGCTCAGTGTTTTTTTGCCGTGCGGCTATAAATAGCAGTATGATGATAAAAATGATCATACTACTATTTATAGCCCCAGTCACCCCGTAGTCACTAATGAGGTGCTCAATTTGTACCTTCTGGTCAAGACCCATCCATATAAAGAAAATCAAAAGAACGGCAACTAAAGTAATCCTTCTGCTAATGCTGCGAAAACCCAATGACTCATTAGAAACCATTGCATTATTATTTAATTTTCTTAACAACGATCCTTTCCTCCCATCGGCTGTAGTGACGAATTTAGTGCTAGATTATGGATAAAATTACCTCATTTATGAACAATATTCAACTATATTATCCATATTCCTGCAACACGACATAAAGAACAAAAACCACCTCCCCTTTATGCCCTTAGTTGTTCTTACTTGAAATCAAGAAAGTGTTATACTTTCTGATTACGTAAAAAAGGCCCTACTGTCAGTTCATCCAAACGTGACAATAGGGTTCTCCATGACTTGCTTATTAGCCGAACATCGCAATTCCTAAAGGTGTAATTAATAATGGGTGAGGAGGGACATGGACTTCTCGGCCAAAAGCTTTACTAAACTCCTCACCAAAACCAGTAAGTGTGGCAGTACCCCCCACAACGTATACAGGGTAATCTTGATATTCATCATGACCAGCTAGCATATTCTTGACGATTGTCGCCATTTTTTCAATCACAGGCAAAATAACCGGCATAATGCGTCGGTGATGACTGACATCTTTCTTAAGAACTTCAGCTTCCTCAGTCGTTATCTTATAGGCCCCGGCCAAGGTTAGCGTAATATGAACACCACCTGTTGCTTCATCGGCAGCGAGAACCAATTCTCCATTATTTAATACCGCAATCCCCGTTGTACCACCTCCAATATCCACAACAATACCATGACTGATATTTAAGGCTTTAGCTGCTGCCACAGGCTCATCTACTTGACAAACGGGTTCCAATCCTGCTCCCGCAATCACATACCCACAAGCTTGGGCATTGCGCCCAACAGTACCTGGCGGAACGGCTGTCGCTCCTTTATCTAAAGTAATGCCCATATTCTTTTCCACTTCAGCTTTTAATTCCTCAACAATCATCGTCGCGCCCCTAAAATCAACCACTAAACCATCTTTAACCACAGAGGCCCAACGCAAACTCCCTGCCACTGGATTTCCGTAAGGATCAGTAACAACCAGCACGATATCGGCGGTGCCAAGATCCACGCCCACTTTATAAGGACCCGGCAAATCGGCGACGGTACCGGTTTCAATCAGATGATATAATTGATGAATTTTTGCGTATTGTTCCATGTCTTTTCCTCCTACTCTCATGCACCTGCAGGCAACGTTATACATAGTATTTGCCTCCTAGCTGCCGACTTCCTGCCTTGAAGAGACCATTTAACTGTCCGATTCTTTTCATATCTTGCTCAGTTATGAAAAACTTTGTAATCCAGTAGGAGAACTAACCACGAGGAGCCACTGAAATGGTTTTTTCGTAACAATAAAATGGTTTTTCTTTGCCCAAAAAGTTCATTTCTCCAACAAAGATGTAACCCAGTTTCTGAAATAAACCTTGGGCATTCCGATTCAAAGAATATGTATCAGTTTTTAAGTATTTAATATTGTTTTTTATTGCTAATTCATCGGCAAATGCCACCATCTCAAACCCGACACCAATTTTTCGATGATCAGGACTGACGCCCATCCGATGAACTATCAATACCTCTGTCGGTTGAAATTTCAACTATATTATTTCATGAAATACCCCAAGATACAATCATTTATTCCTAAGAATTCACTTCTACTCGGCTGATCCTTCTCCCATATGTTCCCCTAACCCTTCCGTGTCTAAACATATAGGAGATACTTCACCATTGCCGAAGTATCCCCCATAACTCCCTCTCAAAACTTAAATAGGTCAAAAAACCAAGCTACTACTTTGTCCATACTCCAAGAGAATACTTAATTTTGTAGGGATACTCGCTTAAAGACGGTTGTATATACCCATAATCCGTTAATTAATAATAAGGCTCCCGTAACGAAAAATACGTAGTGGATGCCAAAGGTTGCTGCCAGTTGTCCGCCAAGTAGTGAACCAGCAAAGGATCCTAAAAACTGGGCGGATTGGTTGAAACCAAAAGCACGACCCGTAATGGAACGTGGTGTATTTCGCATAATCAAAGTATTAATCGACGGCAACAAACCTGCTGCCGCAATACCCAACAGAAAACGTAATCCCATCAGTTGCCAAGGCGTTGTTACAAACGCTTGAGGAATAAATGACAAGCCCGCCACAATAAGGGCTACCAACATGACCTTTTGGGGCCCAATTCGATCCGACAGTTTTCCTAGTCGAGGAGCAGCTAACATATTGCCAAATCCAGAAGCCGCAAAAGCCATGCCGGAAATGAGAACAACATGATTGGTAACGTGTAGCTGAGTGATATACACTGTGATAATGGGTTCGATGGACAATAAAGCCAGTTGCAAGATAAAGGTCGTCACAAACATGGTGATCATAATACTAGGGTTGGGTATAAGATTCCAAACTTGACGAAACGAAAGCACGCTTTTCGTCGGGGCCTTAAAATTTTCTTGAATAAATAGTAAGGATGCCATAAATGCGATCAAAAGTAATGCGCCCGTGGCAAAAAACACACTGGGAACACCCCATGTTTCAGCAAGATAGCCGCCAATTAGCGGTCCCAACAACATACCGCCAACCGCTCCAGTGGAAAGTGTCCCTAATGCCCAGCCAGCACGTTCGCGAGGCGCTTGGGTGGCAATGAGCGTTATGGCCGCAGAAATAAAACCTGAGACGGCTCCTTGTAAAAGCCGTAGCCCAATCAATTGATAAACGTTCTGTACGAAGGCCATACACGTTATGACAATAGCCATTCCTAAACTAGCACGCAAGAGCATGGGTTTTCGCCCATATCGATCGGCAGCCTGTCCCCAGATCGGGGAAGCAATTGCCATAATAATAAAGGTAACGCCAAACGTTAACCCTGACCATTGTTCAATTTCCCCCAGATTTTGTATTCCTAATTGTTCAATATAGAGAGGTAGAACAGGAGCAATTTGGCTCATGCCTGCAGCTGTGGTAAAACAGCCAAACCAGCACACCAATAGATTTTTTTTCCAAACTTCCATAATAATAATGCCCTCTTATCCTAAAAAATCGTTACCTAGAATCAAAATAGTCTTTTATAACCACGGTTAATACACCATGACAATGATGGCTCAATTCGCAGACTCTATGCCACGAATGAAAATGGTAATCAACTTTTGATAACTTTCTTCCCGGTCAACGGGTTTTGCGAACCAGCCAGCTTCTTCCAATGATGCAAAACCGTGCATCAAGCTACGCAATCCTCGAATGGCATGAGTTTTATCACTGTCACTCAAATTGTATGGCTCTAATACCATTGATAGGACGGCCATCATTTTTTGAATAGCACCCTTGATTTCTAGATTCTCACGATCTGGAGATGAGACGATGGCCCTGTACAATCCTGGCCGTTCTTTGGCAAATAATCGGTAGGCATCAGCGATAGCGGCAATGGCATCCTGCCTTGCTTTACCAATAGCAGCATCACTGATTTTGAGACGAAGTTGATTTGTACCCCAAATGGCTAATTGCCCTTTTATTTCAGGTAATCCATTCATATGATTATAGAGGGAAGGCTTGCGAACGCCCAAATGATCGGCTATGGCCGTTAGCGTAACATGATCTAACCCATATAAATCTGCGATCCCCGCCGCCGCCTCCACGATGATCTGTCGGTCCAATTTAATCCGTGTACACAAAAATATCACCAACTTCTCATTATTATTCAATTCATCATGGCTGTTTATTACATTGATTTTTTTATTAAAGTTAAATAAACTAATGAGTATAATTATAAAACTAACGCCGTTAGTATGTCAATATGAAATTGCTTATTGGTTCTTAATAATGAAAGAAAAGGGTTTACCGTCTGATAGAAACTACATTTCTATCAGACGGTAAACCCTTACATTAGAGGTCATACGGAAGTTTTTGTTTTCCCAGTCTCTTATTGATACTGCATTTCTGACATAGGTTGATAAACATGCATCTTTGAATACATGGTATTGGTTTGCATATCCGATAGTTGGAACATGGCTCTCTGGTGCATATACATGGTCATATCATAAACCATATTCATACAAGAGGTACAACAATTCATAATCATTTTGCGCATAATATCATCCGAGCATGCCATGGTTGCAGTGCTTAAGGACATAACACATGATTTAAGAGAACTTGTCATACAACAAGCCATATCCCGGTCATCTAATCGATTGGCGTTCATGGTCATTGGTTGATTCATCTGATTCACATTGGATTGCCAGTTCATGATCCGCTCTGGCATTATTTTATTGATTTCTTTGCTTTGCATATATTTGAGGATATTATTACACATGCCCATCATATGCTCGACTTGTCGATCAAGCATAGACGTCATCTGAGATTCCCTAACTTGAGGACGATACATACGCAATGTATTCATGCAATTAACCATCGTTGTCATAGCTTCACCAACGTGCATCATTTGATGAGCCTCCATCAACATGTTCCCTCTTCCCATTTCTCCACTTTTTTCTCCTTGTAACGATCGTTTCATTCCATAACTCATAAAATAGCCTCCTTAAATTTGGGTCCTGAGACAGTCTTCCCTATTATGTTCTGAAATATTCTTTATACCAAGTCCTCCTTAAAAAAGAGTAAGAATCATGCAGTGATATCACTACATGATTCTTACTCTTTTTTCATAACCCCAACTCTGTTATAATCGTCTGCAACCGCTCACGTTGTTCCGGTCGTTCCAGAGTTTGTCCATATTGATAACAATCCAACACATCGGCATCTTTTACGACTTCTTCCATGGGCGTACCAATCTGGCTTTTATTACTATGCTGTCTAGCCGCTTGGGCTACTATTTCTATCTCATCTTCCCTAAAGTGACCACTTTCCGCTAGAAATAGTTTTAAAGGTCCATAGCCGTTTTCTCCATGATTGGCCTGCTTGCCAGTCACAATCCGTCCATAGTCATGAAGTGAGCAAGCAATCGCCGCCAATTCAGGATCAATCTGCCGCTTGTTAGCTAACAGTTGGCCAATCGTGCCACAACTTGCCATATGAATTTTCTCCCAAGCCAACGGGTAATCCCGTATTATTTCAGTGTTTTCATATGTAGCAATTTTTTCTAGTAATTTTGACTGTATCATAAAAATTCTATTCATAATGCTCCCCCTTTATCTCCAACGTAAATAACTCCTATGACTCCATTTCCTCACGGCTTTTAACCAATATATTATAACCATAATATGTACATACGGCTAGTAATACGGCTGTTGTGGAAAATAAGGCCACATATCCTAGATGTTCTGCCACGGCACCCAATATTGCCGTAGACAGGGCATTACCAATATCTCCAGCGGCAATCATGACACCAAGAGCCGTACCACGATTTTTCTGATTAATACGTTGCACCAATAGCAGAACTAAGGAAGGATAAACAATACCAAATCCTAAACCAAATAAAACACCTGACAAAATAAGGCTCAGTGGCGAAATGGTAATCATCAGCAGCACGATACTGATTAACATAGTGATGCTCGCATAGACAATGGCATGTACCAACCCAAAGCTAGCATTCACTTTCTGAACAAAAAGCCGAGAACTAATGACCGCCACAGCAAAGGCAATAAAAAATAGGGAATAAAAGCTAATGCCTTTATCAATGGCCGCCAGTGGTATAAATGTCAGTAACGCACTAAAGGAAAAACTAGCGGCGAACTGGCAAAGGGTTGACGCAAAAACGACCTTGGATTTCAGTACGTCCATAAATGGAGTCCGCTGGGCATTACTCGCTGCCAGTTTAATGGGATGGGAACGCCACTTCATCACACCAAAGGCGCTACCGATCAAGATAGCACTAATGCCCACTAAAGCCTGAAAGCCAAAACTATCAAAGGTTGCCTGGGCTATGCTCATGCTAAGTCCTAGACCAAACATGGTCGTTAAGGTATACATGGCAATGGCATTGGAATTGCTTTCACCTGATCCAATACTACTGGCAAAAGTAACGGCTCCTGTACCATAAAAGGCCTGCCCAATGCCATATAACAAACGCAATGTAAAAAACGCGAGAAAGCTCGTCGCCCACCAGTAGCCAATGGTTGATAATATAAGTAAAAATTGGCCAATCAAAATGACTGGTCGACTGCCTTTACTATCCACCTGCAAACCAATCCATGGCCGTATAAGAAGGGCGCTCATTGCTGTAGCGCCCATGATAATGCCAATTTGTGTCTCGGCAAAACCACTGTTTTGCAAACATACTGGTAATATGGGAACGAGTAAACTCATACCAAGGGTTGTATTAAAGTGAGAAATGGCAATGTTTTGAAATTGTTTGTTGCTAAAAATAGTAAATAATTTAACCATAGTAACCTCTTTATTATTAAATTTGATGAATATCTCCATTCATCAAAACTCCATGCGTTGAACCAACCAACAAGATAGCACTGCCCTTTCTTACTATCTTTCCTTTATCACTTTTACTCTACTCAATGAAAAGGTGCTTTTCTATTATTACCCCATATAGCAAAGAATGTCAATGCGACAAAATTATAAAAGCCTTCCGATACAATATCGGAAAGCTTTTATAATTTTATTAAGAATTAGTACAAGGCATGTCCCCTTCACTCGTTAGCTGTTCCACGTCTTTCCGCATTTCACAAGAACCTTTAAATGTAGCGCCTTCACTGATCGCCAATACACCAACTTTAATATCCCCATACATTTTGGCACTTGGCAATAAGTCTAGTTTTTCCGAAACATCAACATTACCATAAACCGTACCCGCAATCACAGCATTACTTGCTGTAACTTGAGCGGTAAGGATTGCAGTATCACCCACCATAATATTGCCGCTTGTGCTTATATCCCCTTCAAACTGCCCATCAATGCGAATGGTGCCTTTACTGCTAATTGTCCCCTTAAAAATTGTCTCTCTACCAATAATAGTCTCCATCTGACTTATACTATTTACTGATTTCTTGCTACTACCAAACATCGTACACACTCCTGCAATATTATTATGACTCATAAGATAATGATCTATATTACTTTAAGAAGCTCTCCGGATTAACGGCAGTGCCGTTCATTCTGACTTCATAATGAACATGTGGCCCTGTACTATATCCTGTACTACCCATATAAGCAATCATTTCACCTTTCTGCACGACTTGCCCCACATGGACTAGCGTTTGTGAGTTATGTCCATAGACAGTGGTAAGACCATTGCCATGGCTAATCTGCACCACATTACCATAACCTCCATACCATTCACTCTGTACAACCTCACCACCAGCCGTAGCAACAATCGGCGTCCCACTACTGTTGGCAATATCGATACCGGGATGCCAATCACCGCTACCTCCCCACGGTGAGCTGCGCCAACCAAAACGAGACGTAACATCTCCGCTCGTCGGCCAGATGGATGGCGTAACCTCCAACCTAGCCCGCCTCGCTAATAATTCTTGCTTTAGTTCCACCAAACTCTGTTCGCGCACTGGAACCATCGCTTGCAAATCATTGGCTAAATTGTTTATCTTATTAATATCAGATTGTACTTGAGGTCCACCTTGTCCTTTGTAATTTCCGATCGAGCGTACCAAACCCGCCCGGGATGTACTCGTCAGATCATCATTATTAACAATACCTCTAATTTCTGCATCAAGAGAATTTAATCTTTCCATATCAACCTGCAATTGAGTCGTGACTCTAGCTAACTGCTCGATTTGACCAAACTGAGCACTATTTTTTATTCGCAAAATTTCAAGCTCATCATTTTGCATACCGGCGGCATTGAGTGTATGGCGGTAATCGACAAAAATTCCGACCATAAACACGATAAGCAAACACAATATTGAAACCGTATATTGTACAGCCATCATCGGAATGCGAATACTACGTATCTGCTGCCCATGATGTGGAACAAGCATTAACGTATATTCTCGTTTTTCAGGTTTTTTTACGTTCTTCTCCAAAAAGCCTCCTCCTTTTTTATGAAACTTTACTACATTGTCCATAATTCTTTATTCGCCATTAGCCATTAAATTCCTTTTTTGTTAATTAACAATTACTGTTCAATTTTTCCCTATCACAAAGCGGACAACTTCACCTTTAAAAGGCAAAAAAACAGTTAGGGATGAGTCTTTCTCCATCTCTAACTGTTTTTAAATTTTTATAAAAGTTCTCATAGACCGAAAAAAATACTGACTACAACTTTTACAATATTCAAATCGAAGCTGTTATTTCCTTCCGGCATCTATTTTTTCTTGTATCAAAATAGTTGAAAACCGTAGGAATGATCGCCGCAATCGGCTGTTGGAATATCATACCCAAAATAATAGGAACTGCTACCGCCGGCGGAAAGTATGTAATGGCGATGACAAGGCCACAACTGATATTACGCATACCAACACTATAGATCATGGCCATCATAATATCTCGAGAGCTTTTAGCTATGCATAACGCGCCTACATAACCGAGTACATAGCCAGATATCACCATGACTAATACAACAGTCATTAATTTTACAGTATCCAATGACCAATTAAAATCGGGTGCTACGAGGGATGCATTAAGGATCATTATAATGAACAAAGCTAGCTTGGAACTGACCCCGCCAATACCTCGGGAAAAGTGGGCCGTTTTACCGTTTGTCCAATCATAAAGCAACATGCCTACAATGCTGGGAATGGTCACCATCAAAAGCAACTGTACAACCAATGATATATAATTAATAACAACGGCTTGCCCCACTATGATTTGATAATAAGCAGGCAACAAAACGGGTACAATGAGAGTATCAAGAGTAACCGCTACAAGAGTGATTTGTATATTACCCTTGGCAAGGGCTGTCCAAATAATGGATGTAACACCTACCGGAATAGCCGCCCCCACTAACAACCCTAGCTGTATTGAGGGGGAGTCAGCATAGAATATAATTCCCACAAGCCAGGCCATCAGCGGCGTCACAATATGGATTAGCAATAATGCCCATAGAGGAACCCATGGTTTTGACAGCACCTGGATAAAGCTCTGTAAACTTGTCCCCAAGGAAGTGACAAAAGTCATGTACGCAAACAATGCGACAAGGAAAAAACGTACCAGAGAACTATCTGGAATCTTTAGTAAATAACCTGTCACCAGTGCCGACAAGACCACCAAAAACATTTTTTTACCTAACCAATTATTAACTGCAAAACTATCGATTCTCATCATCTTTCCCCCTACAAAACAGATTTTCAGTCGAGTTTACGTCAGCGCGAGGGAAGTTTCTCAGCTACGGCTCCCCGCTCCCCAAGAGCTCGCTCGACCCACGTACGATCCCATGACAGATTTTCAATTTCTTCCATTGTTTGAATTTCCGCGCGGGATTTAGCCCTGGCTTTTTCTAATAAGTCTTCGGCATCACGTGGGTTAATGACGACAATACCATCTTCATCGCCAACCAAAATATCGCCTGGGTGGACCACTACACCACCACATGTGACGGCAACATTGATTTCACCCGGTCCGTCTTTATAAGGTCCTGCTGGGGTTATACCTGCCGCATAGATGGGTAAGCCCAACTTTCTCAGTGCTCCTATATCACGAATGGCACCATCAATAATGAAACCTCCGATGCCTCTTTTTTTTGCCCACAAAACCATCAATTCTCCCATAATCGAGTTCGTTAAGTCGCCTTGGGCATCCACTACCACAATATCCCCAGGCTCAGCAAGATCAAGTGCTCTATGTAGCATCAGATTATCACCGGGACGCACTTTAACGGTAAAAGCTGGTCCCAGTAAAAGCACGTCATTGATGGGACGGATTTTAGCATCCATACAAGACATACGATTCATATTATCTGCTATGTTGGCGACTGGTAAACCTGCAAACCCTTCAATTAGCGCTTTGGACGGTCGACTATTATGGGGAAAAATACGTAATCCTACATTTGACATCTTTCATCACTCCTCTTATCCAAAATGTATCAAAATAAATCTAAATTCTAAACTTAGATACGATGGCCTGCAGATTTCCTGCCAAACTGGATAGATCCGTACTGGAAGAGGCAATTCCCTGGATGGATGCAGATTGTTCTTCAGTCGCTGCCGATATGGTTTGTGTTTGACCCGTAGTGGCCTTACTGATTTGCGCAATGTCTTTTACCGAAGATACGATTCGCTGACTACCACTAGCCATCTGTTCACTGGCTGCCGAAATGTCACGGATCTGATCAGACACTTCGGCAATCAGTAGAGCAATTTCGCTAAAGGACTGCCCTGCCACAAAAGCCACTTCAGTACCTTTTTTCACTTCCTTCGTACCCTCATTCATGGCCAATACAGCTTTGTTCGTATCTGCCTGAATTTCTCCAATTAAAGCACCAATCTCTTTCGCCGCACCTTGGGATTGTTCCGCGAGTTTTCTGACCTCCTCAGCGACCACCGCAAAGCCACGACCTTGTTCGCCAGCCCGAGCTGCTTCAATGGCAGCGTTTAAAGCTAATAAATTAGTTTGGCCGGCGATTCCCGCAATGGTATCGACGATTTGCCCGATTTCCTTGGAGCGCTCGCCAAGTTTGGCCACGACCCGCGCTGAATGGGTCACCGAAGTTTCAATATTTGCCATTTGACTGGTTACTTCTTGGACAGCTTTTCCCCCTTCTAGGGCGGTATTTGATGTTTTTTCCGCTGTAGCAGAAACACTGCCCGTATTGGCAGCAATTTGTTGAAGACCTGCTGACATTTGTTCAACAATATTCATGGTATCATCTACAGCCTCTATTTGGTGGGATGTACCATTGGTCACGTCAGTCATAGCCGTTGCCACTTGATCGGCAGCCTGAGATAATTGTTCTGTACTGGCTGTAAGTTCTTCAGCGGAAGCCGATACCGTCTCGCTAGCCTTTTGAACTTCAACAATCATTTGTCTAAAATTCCCAATTGCTGTTGACAGAGAACGTGCCAACAATCCAATCTCATCCTTCGATGATGAAGCCGTAAAAACCACCGACAGATCTCCTTCACCAATCTTCGCCACTTGCTTGGAAATTTCTTCGATGGGGCGTAATAATTTGATAAGAAAAAGCCATGCAACAAGCCCAACAACAATAATTGCTCCGAGCAAGGAAATAACCATGGTCGTAAGGCTGGCATAAAAGTCACTTTTGATCTCACTCTTCGGCATGCTAACAACTACTATCCACGAGGTATTTTTAATTGGTACAGCCAAAGCCAGAGATTCTCGGCCTGCAAAATCTGCATAAGGAATTAAATTCCCCGACTTTTCTAGCAAAGAACGTAATATCGTATCAGGAATCTTTTTTTGTTCTTTAACCAGCTCTTTATTTGTATGAGCCAGTATTGATCCATCTTGTGCAACGATAGCGGCCACTCCTGTTTCTCCAACTTTAACCTCTGTCAAGAAATCCTGTAGAGTGTCTAAGGCGATTGACTGAGCGACAAATCCTGCCATTTTCCCGTCTTCCATCTTGACAGGTTGTGTAACAACGACTGATGGCATTCCAGTTACCCGATTCACGATGACATCACCGATGTGTGATTTTTGATCCTTCATGGTGTCTTTAAAAAAATCACGATCGGCCACACTGCCTCCTATGCCTTTAGTATCGTACGGAGCCGAAGCAAATCGTGCGCCTACGGCATTGATAAACACCAGACGATCGACTCCCCATGTGGCAGCAAAATATGTATTCATCTTGCCTTGTATCCGCGCCGCATCTCCTGATTTAAGATCAGGATCTTCAGCGTAATATTTCCCGCTGCGTGAAAATGAAGAGAATAAATCACTGGTTTCACCAGCAAGCTGAGACCCCTGACCATTCATATTTACTTGCGTATTATCCAATGTTCTCCCATAAAGGACATACATACCTGACCCTCCAACAATGAGTCCTGTTATGAGAAGCGCAATCAACAACAAGGTAACGGTTTTGGTTTTAATCGACATTCTTCCTATCTCCTTTATTTATATACTAAAATAATAAAACCCAGACCAATGCCCGAGTTTCAGTACCTCTTTCAAGGGAAACTTGGCAATCATAGACTCATAGTCCTTAGACCCATAGCTTTGCGTCCCCACTTTTCAGCAAGTTTGCCCATATGTATATTTTATATTATGACAAAATAATACTTTTACGTTGATAATACCACAATTATTTCAGTTATCAATTATGATATTATTAATTTTTAGTTAATAATACTAAAAATTAATAACTCTGAAGCCACTATCACTGCACTTTTTTTTATGCTATGAATCACCATATGTGTAAGATTATCCTATTTATGTTCCATTGTCAATGATAATCAATATCACTGTGAACATTTATACTATTACTTGAATTATTCCTACGCCCTCTCCATATAATAGAATCACCAATCCACTGTCAATTACCTTTCTGACAGTTAAAAGCCTCCGCAACAACCAGCGAAGGCTTCAATTCGTGACCCCATCCTGTTGGGAGTCTAATCTTATGCTTTTATTCTTGATTGTTATCATATCAAGTTAGGGATACCAAACTTGATATAATAGCCCAATTCCCTGATCAATTTCAAAACTACTCATACTACCAAACCCCAGCATGATTTGGGGATGCTTGCCACTATCGTGCAAATAAGTTCCCGAAATGGAAAGCAGTCGAATTCCCCTCCCATGGGCGTCCTTGATAAGTTCCTCCTCAGTAAGACCATTATCAACTAACTCTACAACAACGTGAAGCCCCGCCCCCTGCCCAATAATCGTAGCACGAGAACCGAAATGATGATGGATGGATTGAATGAGTGCGTCGTGCTTTTTCTTATAAACTGTTCTCATTTTACGCAAATGCCGTTCCCAGTACCCTTGCTGCATAAACTTGTATAGCGTTCTCTGGTCTAATAAGGAGACATTCGTCGAATAATCCTTAAATAACTCACGGTATACGGTGAGCAGTCGGTAAGGCAGGACCATATAACTTGCGCGCAAGGCAGGCGATAATACCTTAGAAAAAGTACCTATATATACTATATTCCCCTCCGGGTGCAGTCCTTGCAACGCAGGAATTGGCTTGCCCAAGTACCTTAGTTCACTATCATAATCATCTTCAATAATGACTCCCCCAACAGTTTCTGCCCAGTCAATTAATTTTAGTCGATTGGCTACCGGCATAACATAACCTAATGGAAATTGATGGGACGGCGTGACATACACAATCCTACTATTACTCTTTTGTAAAGACTCTAGGTCGATGCCGTCCGAATTGACTGGGATGGGAGCGATGGAAAAGGAATGATTGCGAAAAACGGCTTTGGGAATAAAATGTCCAGGATCTTCTACCGCCAATGTGGAATGATTTTCTCTCAAGATGGGTGCTATGATCGAAAGACTATCTTGAAGCCCTGAGCAAAGGATAATTTGCTCGGGATCACAAGAAACGCCCCGCGAGCTGGCCAGATATCTTTGAATCTCCCCACGTAATGCATAATCACCTTGTGGATGACTGTAAAGAGCCAATTGTTTGGAGGCTTCCTTTAAACACTCCAGATACAGCTTGCGCCATAGGTTTATGGGAAAACTGTCTGGCGCGAGACAAGCCGGATGAAAATCAAAAGAATATGGGGGGGCGTCTTCAGATATGTTTTCGGAGGGAGAGCCAGCATGAGATCGGGGCGTTGCAATGTCTTCTGGTTCTAGGAATGAAACATAATATCCACTTCTTGGTTTGCTGAATATATACCCCTCCGCATATAACTGTTGATAGGCATACTCTACCGTATTACGACTTACTGATAATTCCATGGATAAATTTTTAATTGATAGAAGTTTTGTACCTGACGGTAATTCTCGTAATACGATTTGCTTTTTAATCTGATGATAAATTTTATCGTACAACGGTTGCTGACCCTTATTGTCTAAAATAAACAAAGCGCTCACCTAATCCATTTTTTTATTGGATGTTAACTAACCCCATTATATCTAGGGTGATCCCCAGTGTCAAAACTCTGGAAAGCCGTTTTAACCAAACTGACCCCCTGTTTTTTTTGAAAATTGCCCCTGTGAATAAGGGTAGTTTTATTTTATACTATAAGTATTAGATTGTTAACGCTTACTTGAAATCGAAAGGATGTATTTTTATGCTAAACGAAAAATTATTGGATATACTTTCTCATCCCACAGATGGGGCTGTGACCATTGCGACAAAGGGTGACGATGGCTTACATTTAGTAAATACTTGGAACAGCTATATCCTAGTTACACCCAACGACAAACTTTTAATTCCAGCTTACGGCTATAACAAAACGGAAAAAAACCTTAGCGCTCATAATGAGGTGACTTTGTCTATTGCCAGCAAGGAAATTGAAGGTTATCAATCCAAAGGAACAGGTTTTATCGTGAAAGGAACGACCCGTTTTATAACAACAGGCGCTGATTTTGACCATATGAAAGAAAAATTCTCATGGGTTCGTGCCGTATTAGAGGTCACTGTGACCACTGCCAAACAAATGCTTTAAGAAAAAATTTAGAATCGAGGAAATGAGATACTCTCTATTTCAGTAAAATACCCCTCATATATGACTCCTCATCTGTTACATTATATAATAAAAAGGCCAGCATTTAAAAAAATGCTGGTTTTTTATTATTACCGATGATTTATCTTTTTTCAATTGACAAATAACAGATTATTATTGTAAGATTAATCGAATTATGTATAAGTTTGACAAATTTTAGGAGTAAGTGCCTTTTAAAATAATCCTACTAGAAGATCTTTCTTTTATTATTAGCAGTGGATGAAATAATCGGAGGTAATCATATGTTAAACAATAAGATCATGCTTAGTTGTCTATATATGCTTTCAATTATCACCTTTTCTGTAGGTCTATTCATTGTAAGCCCCACTATGACTTCGAAAATAATGTCCATTATTATATTATTATTATTTTTTCTGGCCTTCAAGAAAATACCTAACTTCAATACCTATGGGATTATGGCTACTGTACTGATTCTTCATCACGCATTACTTTTCACTATCGAAGGATATCATAGTATTGATCCAGGTCCTTTGACGCCCTTTGTAATATTTTCAGGCCTTTTATATGCACCTGTATTATCTGATCTATTTACACCAGTCATTGCAACATTGACTCTTACATACCACTTTTGGAGCTATAATATTGGAAGTAGTTTTTTTGTAGCAGGTATAAAAACTTTTAATGCTATTTTAATTTCAATCCTTATTACAACAGGGGTTCATCTCTTTCAGATTTTATCGGCTGAACGAGATCTTTTTTACAAGACCAGCATAATAGATCCCCTTACAGGTTTATATAATTTTACTCATTCTATAAAGCTCGGACAAGAATTGATTGCAGCTGGTCGTAACATCTCCGTCGTTCTAATCGATATCGATGATTTTAAAGACATTAATGATACCTATGGGCATTTTGCCGGTAATAACGTATTGCTCCAATTTTCCAAAGCCCTAAAAGATATTGTTGGGCCAGATGGTGTCGTTGCCCGATTAGGAGGTGATGAATTTCTCATCATTCTTCAACAGGACAAACAAAGCGATGAACAGATGATCGAATTATTAGATGAGTTGAAATATAAGAATTACATCACAGACCCTGAACTTGTCCCCGTAACTCTTAGCTTTTCTTATGGTATAGCTGTTCAAGATATAAAAGGTTTGGCTACGATTGAACAGTTAATGAAAGTGGCGGATAAATCCATGTATCGCAATAAATTATCGCGAAAAAGCAGTTTAATGAGCTATGATTTTGATCGCGTCATTCCTGAAGATTTTCGCGATATACTCAATGTATTATCGCAAAAAGATATGTATACTTTAGTGCATTCTTTATATGTGGCACAGTATGGAGCAATGCTTGCCGAAAAAGTAGGTATGGATGCTAAAGAAGTTCATAACATACGTCTTGCGGGCTGGTTACACGATCTTGGAAAAATCGCTATCCCTAATGAAATTTTGCGAAAACCTGCTTACTTAAGTGATGAGGAGTATACGTTAATGAAAAATCATGTTGCTTATGGTTTGGGCCTTGTACAATCTTTTGGCCTACATGAGAATATTCTTCAGGCCATTGCCGAACATCATGAAAAATTTGATGGGTCTGGATATCCCTCTGGTCATGCACAAGAGCAAATTCCCATGGGAGGACGAATTTTAGCCATCACGGATTCTTATTCAGCCATGACGATTAAAAGAGTATATCGCACACATCAGCTTTCAAAAAAGGAGGCTTTGCAAGAACTCATCTTGCAAAAAGGACGTCAATTTGATCCAAAACTTGTAGATCAATTTGTCACTTTACTAGAAAATGAACTCGATCCGGTTGCTGATATTTCAATGGGATGATGAGAGCATCCATTATAAATAAGTCATGCAGTTGCAAAACTGCATGACTTATTTTATAAGGTGGACCGCCCCTAGTGTACATGATCTGAGGCGTCTGTCTTTGGCAAAATATTATTAGGCATCAACAGAGCCGCAACGGCCAGAATCACCACAATCCCGGCGACAAAATTGTAAGCATCACTGAAGGCTAGAATACTAGCCTGATGGAGAAGTTCTTGGTAGATGCGCCCCATAGCCATACTTGACACTTGAGCCGCCGGCACACCTAAATCCGTAATGGCCTTAGTGTAAGTCGCAAGAGCGTTGCTGTAGCCAGGATCCGTTGCTGTCAAATGTTGTACCAAATAGGACTGCTCTATCTGCTGACTATGCATCAGCCGATTGATAACAAGAGCAATACCAACACTGCCCCCCAAATTGCGCATCAGGGAAACGATCGCCGAAGCATTACTACTCTGTTCACGAGAAATTTTTGAAAAAGCCAAGGTAGTAGAAGGGACGAACAGGAACGGCAAACCCAAGGTTTGCAAGATACGAACCAGGACAAAAGTACTATAATCCGTCTGAGGCGTTACTAGCCCCGTGGCCCACAAGCCAATGGCAGTCATTAACATACCGAATGATATCAGATACTTGGCTTGGATACGGGTGACTAGTTTTCCAGCAACGGGCATCATCACGAGGACGGCAATCCCAGCCGGTGAAAGCAGAAGACCGGATAACGTGGCATTGTAGCCAAAGTCTGACTGTACCATCATGGGTAAGAGAGCCGTGCTGGAATACAAGGCAAAACCCACAAAGAAAATCATAATGCAGGGCATACTAAAGCTTGGAATGGAAAACAGTTGCAGTTTGACTAAAGGATTTTTCTGTTTTAATAGCCAAAAAACCGCCAACGTAAGACCGACGATGGAAATACAGGCAAACAGCACAATAAAGGAGCTATCAAACCAATCTTCCTGTTGTCCTTTATCCAGCACAATTTGCAAGGCTCCTAGACCTAGAGCAATCAGACCAAGGCCAATATAGTCCATGGAACCCACGTCCCGTTTTTGCGCACTGGGCGGATCTTGGACCAAAAGCCTAACCAAAAAGGCTGATATCAGACCGACAGGCACATTCATGAAAAAGATCCACCGCCAGCTAAAATTATCCGTGATATAGCCACCCAAAGTGGGTCCTAAGATGGGTGCTAATACCGTTGTTATCCCTGTAATAGCAAAGGCCATACCTAGCTTTTCAGGGGGAAAGATATCCTTAATAATCGCCTGCTGGACAGGTTGTAGACCACCACCGGCTAGCCCCTGCAATAAGCGAAACCCAATTAGCATGGGCAGGGACGTAGCAATACCGCACATAAAGGAGGTAAAGGTAAATCCCAAGATGCACAGGATAAAAAATTGCTTGCGCCCCATAAAACTGGACAACCAACCAGACAGTGGCAAAATAATACCATTCGACACCAGATAGGAAGTAAGAACCCACGTGCTTTCTTCCGAACTAGCCCCAAGTGATCCAGATATTTGGGAAAGAGCTACGTTGGCAATGGTTGTGTCTAGCACTTCCATAAAAGCAGCAATGCTGACGACACCTGCTACGAGAAAGGGTTTGTCTGGCCTTTGATCAGCATGACTCATGTTACCAGCCTGCTCTTTCTGTGTATACCGTTGGTACGACTGACATGCCAGGTCCTAAATGGAGAGCAACGTCTGGAATGCTATCAAATATAATTTTTACAGGCACACGCTGTACAATCTTAACAAAATTGCCGGTGGCATTTTCTGCGGGAAAGAGGGAAAAGCGTGATCCTGTTCCGGCTTGCAGACTATCGACTTTGCCACGTAATATTACGTTAGGAAAGGCATCAATATGAATTTCCACAGGCTGGCCGGGTTGTATATGTTCCAGTTGGTTTTCTTTGAAGTTGGCAACGATCCATAATTCTGTTCCAACCAATGAGGATAATTGTTGGCCGGCTTGCACATAGGTACCTATTTCCACACTACGTTTGGTCATACGACCATCCATGGGAGCAATGATTTTGGTGTTGGCCAAATCATTTTCAGCTTGCACCAAATCAACTTCCGCTTGTTTTACTTGAGCTTGAAATTGTTGACTGGTATCGTTTGCCGCGGCAATGACACTGGGAGCCGTACCCGCAGAGCGCAGATCAGCGCGCGTCTTGTCTAAGGCTGAACGTGAGGATTTTTCGGTGGCAATGGTCTCATCCAATTGTTGCCTGGAGCAAGCTCCCACACGAAATAACCTCTCCATTCGCTTCCGGTCACTTAATGTTTTCTCCCAAGTTGCTTCGGCCGATGCAACCTGGGCCGCTACTGCATCAACATTCGATGGAGCCGAAACCGTAGTGGTTTCCAGATTGCTGTGGGAAGCATTCGCGGCCGCTTGGGCAGCAACTAGTGTCGCCTTAGCGCGATCGCGGCGGACGATATAGTCTGTCGGATCAATCTCCAATAGCACATCCCCAGCCTTAACTAACTGATTATCTTGGATATTTAAGGTCTTTACATATCCTTGGACTTTGGGGCTGATAACAACGGTGCGCCCCTCGACCGCAGCATTATCCGTGGATACCTCACTGCGATGAACATAATAATAAGTGCTGACTCCAATAACGACTACCAACAACCCAAGGATGACTTTAATGTGTTTTGATGTAAGTTTCATACAATCACCTTCCATAATCAATATTTGAATTAGACTACCGCAAAATGCCATGTAAGAACACACGGAAAGCATGAACGGCATAGTCGGCATTAGCATTTTCTGTTAAAGGAATAAATTTACTAATAATCGGTTTAGTAATGAAATAAAAGTTTAAAATTCCTACCAAGGAAATGGCTGTAAAAGCCACATTTAAGTCCGCTCGAAAATCCCCCTTCACAATGCCTTCCTGCAGGGCAGTCTGTATAAACGCATAGAGTTGTGAAAGGTGTTTTTCGATAATCGGGCCCCCATAATCCGTCCCATTGACGACTTCACTACTCATGAAACGGGCTAAAAAAGGCCGTTGTTTATGAATGGCCGCAATCTGATCCGCATACAGTGTCAGTCGCTCAATGGGCGAGAGATAATCCTTACTTTCAGCCATCCGCAGTGATTGCAACAAGGGGGATAGCTGTTCCTCCAATACGGCCTGGTAGAGTCCTTCCTTGCCATTAAAATAATAGGAGATAGCCGATACATTACTCTGAGCCGCCACCGTCAATTCCCGTACCGATACACCAACAAGGCCTTTGGTCGCGAAGAGAGGTGTTGCGATTTCAATCAATTTGGAGCGGGTATTGTGTTCCATCGTAGTAACCTCTTTTTCTTGAAGTAAAACAGTATGTTATACTGTTAAATAAAACAAACGATTGTTTGAATTTTAATATAACATAAATTGTGATATATTGTCAAATGAAATTCACCTCCCTCTACTTGATGAAATATAATACAACAAAAAGACAATTCATTATTTTTAGGGAGGTTCTTACATTTTGGCTACGAAAATATCCAGTGATTATACTCCAGCGGGTAAACACAAATTGCCACCATTACCATACCCATATGATGCCCTTGAACCAATCATTAGCTACGCTACACTTAAGTACCATCATGACCATCATCACAAATCTTATGTAGATGGTTTAAATAAGGCTGAACTAGCCCTGGTAGAGGCACGGCAACAAAATGACTTTACATTCGTAAAGTACTGGGAAAATGAGTTAGCCTTTAATGGCTCTGGACACATCCTGCATAGCATTTATTGGACCGTTATGGCACCAGTTCGATTTAAAAGTCAGCCTGGTCACTGTACAATCAAAGAAATCAATAACTACTTTGGTGATTTTAATGCTTTTATCCATCAGTTTGTCACTGCAACCACGAAAGTAGAAGCATCGGGATGGGGAATCCTGGCATGGAATCCAGCCTGGGGTCACTTGGAAATTCTTACGGCAGAAAAGCATCAAAACCTTACCCAATGGGGGGTTATTCCCATCATGGTAACCGATGTATGGGAGCATGCATATTATCTTGATTATCAATATGATCGTGAGCACTATGTGAAAGAATGGCTAAAATTAGTCAATTGGTTTGAAATCGAAAACCGTCTTCAATTGGCAATGCAAGGACAACTACCTTTATGGCTAACTGACTATGATTCCGACTCTTAGGGAGAACGACTGTATAGGAAGCCGTCATGTTTATTTTACGTATGTGAAGATACAGAAAACCGCATCCCGAAAAGGATACGGTCTTTTTATGCCCACTGCATTCTAACGATCAGTTGGCAACATAACGCAATACATCTCCCATTAAATTAGCGGTACTGCCTATTTGTATTTCGGTGACAGACTCGACAAAGCGCTTATTATTGGATATAGCCCTTACAATTCCCGGCTTATTTTCTATAAATAAGACCAATTCGTTCAATTTGACTAGAAGTGCCTGGTCTAACTTTAACATTGTCCCGAAGTCAAACAGTACCCGTGGCGTACCTGTTAAATGTTCCTCTAGTTCTAAAGCTAGGGATTGGTAACTGACCAGCGTGATATTTTTGTTAATGACTACATGTACCAATTTCCCGTCCTGGGCGTTGATGCTGTAAGGTGATAAATATTCCCTTTCAGAACTCCCCACCGCAGACGTTGGATCATCTGCCCCTTTCATTTTCCGCACAAGTTCAAGATGTTTCTTCAAATCACCATCCTGCTGCAAGACATTGTTCAGCACTGCCGCAACCTTTTGCTGACTGATGGGTTTAATAATAAAATGCCGCGCCCCGCGTTCCAAAGCATCGATAACCACCCGTCGTTCTTCCATGGCACTGATCACGATGATCTTAGCATCAGGATAGGTGGCAATTATTTTAGACGTTGCCTGTGCTCCGCCCAGTCCTTGCATAGTCAAATCCATGGTCACCACATCCGGCTTCAGTTTGGCATACTCCACAAAGGCCTGAGAACCGTTGGACACCTCACCGACAACCACATGACCTAAGGATATGATAAATTCTCGCAGAATTTTCCGGGCCACAGCGGAATCATCCGCAATAAGCACTCTTGCCATCTTAATTTCACCCCCAGTTTGATTTAATCTCTTTTTCGTAAAACATCCCGCAGACTATCCAGCAGCCTTGTGCGATCAAGCTTATACTCATATATATCAAAACCAGCACGTAGCCCTTTTTCCTTATTCACATCCCCAGTTAAAGAAGTAAGAGCAATCACTGGCAGATGCCGTAACGTTTGGCTTGAGCGAATGGCTCTCACTAATTCAATGCCCGTCATAAGGGGCATCTCAATATCACTCACTACCACATCCACCCTAGTTTGACCCAATTTCTCCAAAGCTTGACGCCCATTTTCGGCGGTAATGACCTCATACCCATCACTTTCCAAATAACTCTTAATGACTCTCAAGAAAAAGGGCGTATCTTCCACAAGAAGAATTGTGATTCTTTTGTCTTCCCCAGCTCCACGGACATCATTGCCTTGTGAGATTCTTGGAGAACTGAAAGGACGATCATAATACTCGGGAGCCGCTTTAGCAAATAATGCATGAAGATTCAACAACGTGACCACTGTATCGTTAATGAGTGTCGATCCCAAGATACCAATGCCACAAACTCCATCGATATCCAATGATACCGTTGTTTGTATCGTATCATGTATTTCTTCAGCAATGATTCCAATCACGTGACTGACTAGCTTGGGCAATATAATATAGACCTTCCCTGGCTTAGTTTTCTTGCGTGAAATAGGCAAATAGTGCTCCGGCCTAATGACTCTGACGGTCTGCCCCTGAAAGGAAAAGTAATATTGAGAACCGATCTTTTGTAGCCGCGCTGGATCTACCTCTTCAACTCGAGACACCATCCCCAGATCCAAACCCAGCATTTCACCACCCGAGCATTTAAACAACAATAAATACTGTTGTTCTTCATCAATCGGTCTGGCGATTCGAGCCTCCGCTAATAACGCCTTATCTTCTACAAGAGAAATGCCAGCATAAAGGCGAAGATTGTCCGTATCAAGGATCATGGCAATACTACCGTCTCCTAGGACCGTCGTGCCGGAATAGAGGCTACAACTACTGATGACTGCTGAAAGGGGTTTGACCAGAATTTCTTCGATGTCATAAACACAATCAACGATTAATCCATAAGAAGCGCGACCGGATTTTATGATTAAAACACGAAGAACCTGGTCCTTATCTGTGGAGCATGCAAATTTTTCCCGAGCCCCTAAAGTCGTATCCTCATCCATTAGGTCACTAAGCCTTACAAGGGGTAACAATCCCCCACGCAGACGCAATACCGGACGATTATTCACACACTCTATCCGATTTACACCCGTTTCACCTGACCAGATGAGGATCAATTCCCTCAAATCATCCTGGGGTATCGCGAATGATTGACCATCCGCCTCCACGATTAATGCGGAAATAATAGCCAGGGTCAATGGTAAGATCAAGCGAAATTTTGTTCCGACCCCGGCGTCAGAAAGAATTTCGATCTTACCACCCAATTTTTCAATATTTGTTTTTACTACATCCATACCTACACCACGGCCGGAGATGTCGGTAACCTGGGCTGCCGTGGAAAAACCTGGAGCCATAATAAAATTGAAAATATCAGTTTCCCGCAGGGCCCCAATGTCGTGCTTACTGATAAGACCTTTTGCCACCGCTTTAGCCTTCACTTTTTCTAGCTCAATACCGCCGCCGTCATCGCACACATCCACAACCATGCGCCCCCCCTCGGGGTAAGCACTCAGAATAAGGGAACCCGCCAATGGTTTATTTTTTTCCTCCCGGACTTCTGGCAATTCAATGCCATGATCAAGAGCATTGCGCACTAAATGAGTGATGGGATCAACGAGTGCCTCAAGCAAAGAACGATCTAACTCGAAATTCATCCCCTGCATGACCAAATCCACTTCCTTGCCCACTTTGCGTGACATATCCCTCACAATACGAGGAAATTTATTGAAAATGGTGGCCATGGGCTGCATCCTAGTTCTCATGACTTTTTTTTGCAAATTGGTGGTCAGCTCATTGATACCTTGGGCTATCACTTCCAACTGAGTAACCTCTTTGCCAGTATCTTTGGCAATTTGGAGCAATTCATTGCGCCTTAAGACCATTTCACCAACTAGATTAAGCAAATCGTTTAACAACCCAACATTGACCCTAACGCTATTTTCCATCATAATTTCGCACTGGCGGATACTTTCTTTCTGCTTTGCTACAGGCAATGCCCCTATGCCATTGCCTGTAGCTACTTCAACTACTGGTTTACAAGGTAATTCAAGGGTTGCTGGAATTGTTGCTTCTTCAGCCTGCTCATCTTGTCCAGTCATCTGGTCCCATAAATCCCAAGCCGAAAGCACCCCAGAGCCATCAACTAGCTGATTAGTCTGACATTGGGATGGGTCTAAGAAGCATTGGATGGCGCTCACATGGCCTGAGATATCATATGTTTCACTGCCAATTGGGTGATTGATCAATTCCTTCAAGACATCAATAGCAGATAGCAACACATCAATCATTTGCGAGCTGACTTCCAGCCGTTGCTCACGAAGCTCACCAAATAAATTTTCAATGATGTGGGATAATTCTACGATTTTATGTAGTTCAAAAAAACTAGCCGTACCTTTTATACTATGCGCAGCACGAAAGATTTCATTGATGGTATCCTCATCCTCGTTACCCTCTTCCATGCGCAAGAGGCCACTTTCCATTTCTGCACTATGGGCCTTTGCCTCAACAATAAATTCATTGAGGAGTTCTTCATTCTGCTCCAAGCCAATCACCTACCGCCACTCAAATTCCTCTTCGTTATACTTTGAATTTTCTCACCAGCACTTCTAGGCGATCTGTTATTTCTCCCAAGTCGCAAGCACATTCACTGGTTTTTGATGCTTTTATGGCCGTATCCGTAATTGCTTTTTCAACTTCCTGCATACTTTGGGAAATATCCTGACTCCCCGTTGCGATCTCTTGGGTAGCCAGAAAAATGTTATTCATAGATGAAGTGATTTCATCTGTACTGCGTGCAACTTCATCTGCCTTGTCAGAAATGTCGGCCGTAGTATGGAACATAGCTTCAACGCCACTTGCAGCTTCCATTGCGCTCTTTGAAACCTGCTCGGTCTTACCCGCAACATCACCGATGGCCTTGCTGATGGACGTTATCTGATTGGTCCCTAGGGACATGGCGCTAGTTATATCACCCACCTGTTTCGACTGTTCACTGACAGCCGAAGCAATCGTCCGAGTAATATCCATGGTTTCGGCGATTACATCCGTAATCTTTTCTACAACGTCAACTGCCGCTCCCATGTCACTTTGCATTTCTTCGATTTGTTTTGCAATCAGATTGGCTTCTGTTGCCGTTCTTTTAGATAATTCCTTTACTTCCGCTGCCACTACGGCAAACCCTTTGCCTGCTTCTCCAGCGCCAGCCGCTTCGATGGTTGCATTTAAAGCCAACATATTAGTCTGTTCGGCGATGCGACTAATAATCGCTACAATTTTGTTAATTTGTTTTGACGAAATACTTAACTTCTGAATCATGGCATTGGTTTCTAAGGACTGGCTTTTGGCTTCCGTTGTAATGTCGATGGAACGATTACAGGAAACCGCCACTTCTTGGGCAACAAGAGCGACACTATTGACACTGCTACAAATTTCCTTAATCACGTCACTAACCTGTTTCACTTCTTTAGCGACGCCTTCCGATGCCTGCACAGCCTCCTTCGAAGCAAGGGACATTTCATTGGCCAGTTTGCCAACGGCTTTGACATTGCTGCTAACATGTTCTGTCGAACTAGCAGTTTCTTCGGTACTAGCCGATATTTGCTCCACATTGAGACTTACCATACCAACGGTGGCACTCATCTCTTGGCTATTTGCCGCTACATTAGCTGCAATATCTACTAAATTACCTGCACTACCTTGCAATTCCGCTGTAGCACTAAAAATATCTTTGATCATATTCTGAAGGTCGTCCACCATCTTGTTAAAGTTGCGGGCCAAAACGCCGATTTCATTGTCCGAATTGATAGCAACTCTTACGGTGAGGTCGCCATTTTTAATACGTTCTGTGGCACCGACGAATTCGATCAGTGGCCCCGTAACCCGTTTCGAAAACCAATAGGAAAGCAATGCAGATAAAATAATTACAAGAATGCTGACGAAAATATTCTTTATTGCCACATTATTAATAAATGCTAATGCTGTGCTTTTTTTCTGGACCATAATTAAGCTCCAAGGGTCTGAGCCACCCGGCATGGGGACACTACGATAGGAGCAAATATATTCGTCCCCATTACTATCACGATATTCTCCAACGCCCACTTCGCCTTTACTGACTTTATCAATAATATTCTTTAGTGTGGGTGGAACTGGGAAATCAGCTTCTTCTGTCTGCTGATTCCCCTTCTCATCTCTGCTAATATTGCCTTGTGCATCTTTTTTCAATATAAGTTTCTTTTGTGATTTATAATTATATAATTCAGCAACCTGACCTTTATCAGGGTGAGCTACAACAACTCCATCCCCATCCAATAAATAGGCATAACTGCCCATTCCATAATTATACTTTTCCACCATTTGTTGAAGGGTGGATGTTTCTATATCAGCCATCATCAAACCGACTAATTGATCGCCACTATACATACCATTCACAGCGGTGGTCACGGCCATATTCCCGGCAACGGAATAATAAGATTTCGTTATGTAAGATTTCTTTTCGGTCATAAATTTTTTAAACCACCACCGATCAGCGCGATTGGTTAATACGCCGCTCGACCGGGCGGTCTGATCCCCATTAAGATTGTGGCTTACGAGTAATTGAAAAAACGGATAACGTTTTACCGTGTCCTCTAGTATTTTTTTTTGTTTTTCCCCATCATTGGAAAGCATATCTCCATTTACAGCCAGTTGGGCATTAAGGTTATACGCATTCGCCATGAATTGGCCAATGTTAGCGGCTAAACTTTCCGTCATAATTGTATTTGTCTGTTTTATATTTCTTTCATAATCCGAGGAAATCAAGTAGTAACTAATGGACATGGACACTGCTATGGCGAAAACAACCAACGAGCAGTTCATGAAGATAATTTGATGACGGATGGATTTGAACATATTTTCTTTCCTTCCTCCCTTTAACTTGGCAATTGATCCGTTTATCCTGTTCGGAATATTTTGTTAGTTTTTACTCTCCATAAGCACCATCGCCCTTACAAAAAGAAAAGCCCACAAAATATGACGAATTATAAGATGTATTCTCGCAATAAATAGATAATCCTTCTTTTTCTTCCTTCCAGTATTCTACGCGTTGCTACCGTCAATGGGGAGGTTCTCTGCAATTACCTACTCCAATAAAAAAACCTCCGCAATAACCTGCGAAGGTCTTTTTATTGGAGTAGATGAAGATATTACCACCTATTGATCATTCAAAGATTCTGTTTTCACTATATCGACATAGTATACAGGCTCAGCTTGCACTAGTCTCTGTATACTAGTCACATGGCTCCAAAGCAGGAACCGTTCTCTTTTTTAATTATATGCCTAAGAATATTACCCTTTTCCATAGGCTAATCCCTTGATGTTTCAGTTAACTATTTACAAATTGCGATGACTTCAATTTCAACTAAAGCGTCTTTAGGCAACCGTGCCACTTCAATACAAGCGCGTGCAGGACAATCCTTGGTAAAATATTCAGCATACATCGTATTCATTACGGCAAAGTCATTCATGTCTTTGATAAATACAGTTGTTTTAACCACATCATTAAGAGTGCAACCTGCATGTACCAAAATAGCCATTACGTTTTCCAAAGATTGTTTTGTTTGTGCAACAATGCCGCCTTCGACAACTTGTCCGTTAGTAGGAACTACAGGCAATTGGCCGGATACAAAGATAAATCCACTTGCTTTAATTGCTTGAGAATAGGGGCCGATTGCGCTTGGCGCTCTATCTGTATTAATAACTTTCTTCATATGTATACTCCTTTTATCGTTTGTTTATTGCTCTTTCAATTCTGTTGAGTACTTCTACCAATCTTGAACGTGGGCAAGCAATGTTCATTCGCATAAAGCCGGCACCGCCAGGTCCGAAGGTAGAGCCTTCATTCATAGCAACCTTAGCCTCTTCTAAGAAAAATTCATGCAACTTTTTGGGTGCCATATTAAGTTCCTTGCAATTGAGCCAGATGAGATAGGTAGCTTGGGGTTTGCCAACTTTAATCTGAGGAATTTTCTCGGCAACAAACTTTTTAAGGTATTCCAGGTTACCTTCCAGATATTCTAACAATTGATCCGCATAGTAATCGCATTCGTTATAGGAGACTTCAATCGGCAGTGTACCAAATATTGTGCGGCCATAGGCTTTGTTATCTTCAAGGGGAGCATAGAAAAGATCATGGTTATGACGGTTAGGAATAACGACAGCACCCGTTCTTACACCAGCAATGTTAAATGTCTTACTGGGGTTAACGCACACCATGCAGTTATCAGCAGCGACTTGGGAAAGGCTACCAAAGGGAATGTGCTTGCTCCCTTTATAAATAATATCAGAGTGAATTTCATCGGAAACAACAAAGACGTTATGTTTCAAGCAAAGCTCCGACATCCTGGTCAATTCTTCTCGTGTGAAACATTTGCCAATAGGATTGTGAGGGCTACAAAGTAGAAACATTGTTGTTCTCTTTTTGCTCAGTAATTCCTCCAATTTTTCAAAGTCAATCTCATAGCTCCCATCGTCTTGGAGAAGGAGATGGTTTCCTAAAATATGTCTGCCGTTGTTAGGGATGATATCATGGAAGGGATGATAAGCAGGCATCTGAATGACAATGTTGTCACCAGGGTTAGTGAAGGCGCGCATTGCATAGACAACAGCAGGTATGACGGCAGGTGTATATTCCACCCAGTCCAGATCAATATCCCAACCAAATCTTTTCTTCTGCCAATTAACAATAGACTCCTCAAAGGCCTTGAAGTTCCCCGGATAACCGTAAATGCCGTGCTCTGCTCTTTTAACCATCGCATCAATAACAGGCTGGGGACATTTGAAGTCCGTATCCGCAATCCACATGGGAATGACATCATCGGCATAGGTATCCCATTTTTTACATTCGGTCCCCCTACGGTTAACAAGTTCGTCAAAATTATGTTTCATCATTGTAATCATCCTCCTCAATTTTTCAGGTAATTATAACTGTAAATTTACACTTGACCTTCAGGATTAATACCTAATTTTCGGCGCCAGTAACGAGAGTAAATAGCACCTAACGGGTTATGGGCGAGTACTCTATCTTTTGCAACCAAGCAGGTTACAGGCGTAGTACAAGCACTATTAAATAAAGAATCATGTCCTACACATAGACCGACGGTAATGCAAAAATCAACGCCTTTATCCTGGAGTATTTTAGCTTGCATGACGGGATTGCACATGGTTTCACGCACGCCAGCTTTAATCTGCTCCAAACCTAAATTTTCTTTATCAATACCGCATACCTTGCAGCAAACAGAATCGACTTCAAAAAATTTGGAGAAATATTCTTCAATTAATGTAGCTTCTTGGTTAAGGCCAATACAAAAAGCCATGCCAAGTTTTTTGTAGCCCATGAGTTTGCAAAATTCAACAGTTTCCTCTAAGCGAGTCAGGTTGTTATAAAAGCGTCCTTCGGTACAAGCAGCGGCTTTCATAATATCTAAGCGCTCATCCACATAGGCTTCTTTAACATCTTCTAGACTAATTTTAGTACAGTTTTGACCTTCTAGATAACATTTTCTGTGAGTACATTTTGCACATTTCAAAATTAAACATCTCCTTTATTGGTTTATGAATATAAATGCTACGTTTACAAGAGCGGCGACTAACATCGGAATAGCAGTTCTTTTTACCACTTGAACAGGGGACACACCTGCAACACCAGCAATAGCAACAATGGCCGCTGTAATGGGCGATACAACGCGACCAAAACTCGTCATAATTTGCATTGGTAACAGCAACGTGATGACATCGATGTGTAGTGATGCGGCAATCTTAGGTGCAAGGGCTGCGAAAGAAAAGAAAGCAGCGTTGCCTGAACCCATTAAGAAAGCGCAACAGGCAATGACGATACAGAACAGAATGATTAAGGCATGAATGCCAAGGCCAAGATTTTGAGCACCGGAAGTCATCGCATCGACAGCGCCGATCTTCATCAAACCGGTAGCGAATACTTCACCAGCTACGATTAAGGTTACCACAGTTGCAAAGCTATTACCCATACCTTCATACAAATATTTTAAGCTTTGCAGGGTTAAGCGAATATCTTTAGTCCTTACATATTCAAAAGCCATACTGATGAAGGTACTTAAAAACATTGCAGTCACAACATCCATATTAATTTTGCTATTGAAAAGTGGACTGAAACCAAGAATGAATACCATGGGGATAATGGGCAGAATGGCATAAATTAGAGGCGGACGATTTCCATCTTCTTTAGTAAGGTCGACAGAATCATCGTGACCAGTAAAGCCTTCTTTTTTGTCCCACCATTTTTGTACGAAATAGTGTGTAACCCCAAGAATTAATGTTGTTGTAATAAATATGGGCAATTGGTAAGTTACAAAGTATACTGCCGGGTCCAAATTACAGATGTTAGCGGCAAGTATTGCATTGCCTGAACCAGGACCTACGTCCATGTATTGTGCGCAACCGATTACGCCGAGAGCCGACAATTTACTAACACCTGCTCTTATCAGGATCGGATACATTGTTACCATGAGGAGTAAACCCAAACCAGCATGACTTGGAATAAACAGCACTAGGAACTGGCTCACGAAAAAGCTGAGCACAAGCAGAATATAAGGGGATTTAATATATTTTAGTGGAGTCGCAACTAGGGCAAATAAAGATTTACTAGCCCCAATATATTCCATATACTTGGCGAAACCTGCGATTGACATGATGGTCAGACCGAGGCCAGCAACGCGCGAACTAAGTAGCACCTTGATTGTATGAAATATATCAAGAAAAGCGGAACCGGAAGATTCTTTAGCGGCAAGTATCGGATGACTATCAATGAAATAAGTTGCGAGAAGAAGAACAATGCCTGCTACTAACAGAACTGCTTGTGGGTAAAACTTCTTGATAATCATGTAAACAACCCAAGCAACTACCAAAAGTGTGATGAGCATACTCATATTACATAGATACCTCCATTTTTTTATTTAAAAAACTACTTACCATTCTCAAACGTCAACAGGATTGTGGTTTTTCATTTTTTCGATTGCCTGACTAGCATGCTGAAGATGAAGAGCCATTAAAATCCCTGCTTCCTCAACATTTTTTTCGCGAATTTTTTGTAATAACTGTTTATGAAAATTTAAAGCAATTTCTGATCTTCCTTTCACCCCCAATGATTTTTTGCGGGATATTTTCAAAAATTCCGAAAGACTATCATGAATTCGATAAATAACACGATTTTGCGATGCTTTAATAATAGCTACATGAAATTTATAAGACGACATACTGGCATCACGTTGCAAGAGTAAATCACGTTCCATGTCCATGATTGCTTCTTGCATCTCTTCGAGATCTTCATCGGTCCGGCGTAAGGCAGCTAACCGTGCTGCTTTCACTTCAATGGCTTCGCGTGCCTCGAATAACTCTAATAACATATCATTTACATCATCCTGTACAGCGAACTCGATGTTTTCCAATAAATTACGAGCCTGTATTTGTCGAATATACATACCGTCGCCGCGAATAGTATGCACAATACCCATAAATTCTAAAGTCTTCAATGCTTCTCTGACTGGAACGCGACTCACCCCATATCGTTCAGCCAACTCTCGTTCCGATGGTAATTTTTCGCCGACCTTGAGTTGTCCCGTAAGAACAAGATCGCGAATACTATCGATAACTTGGTGATATAAACTGGCGGGACCTTGACTCTGCAAACGATTTAGTGGTTGAAACATTAGCAACAACTCCTTTTCTGATATACCGGTATACCACTAACAGCTTTTTGCATAGCACATTTTATGCACTATGCAAAAAGGCGACTACAAAACCACAAATTGGTCTTGCAGTCGCCTTTGACTAATTTTTCATTTTTTTCAATTGATTATGTTTATTAGTTTATCAGTTTATATCTTACTGTGTCAACATTTTTTAATGTCTCATCTATTTTGTGATGATATGCCTACTAAAAAGTGGGTTGACATTAGTAAATATTGGTGATTAAATATGTCTGACATGATTCGATATTTTTGGATAAAATTATCTTTTTTTTAAATATGGCTCAAATAAAAAAATAAAGGAGTCTCTTTGATATGCTAAAAAATACTTTACAGTTTAGAATCGTCGCATTATTAGTTGTTTTTTCTTTCTTATCTGCTGCGATTATTGGAAGCGTCAGCATCTATATGAGTGCCAATTCGGCTACAGAAAACGCCCTACATAGTAATGAAACGATCATTAATCAACTTTCTAATGAAATTGAAGGTTTTATAAGTGATGACCAGGCTTTGCTGGAAACGCTAGCCTTGTCTTCAACTGCATATACAATGGAACCAGGTACTGTGAAAGAAATGATTATCGCCGCCAGGCAGAAGCATTTAGAATTTGAAACCATCTATGTGATGAATGCTACCGGCATGCAAATTGCTAAAACCACGGCGACGAGTTTGAATAATAAGGCCGATAAAGATTACTTTACAAAGGCGATCGGAGGAAATACCTTCTTTACGGATGCCTATATATCGGCGTTAACCCAACTACCAACGATCACAGTTTCCACACCCATTAAAGATGCCAGTGGAAAAACAGTTGGGGTTTTAGCAGGGGATATTAGTTTGAAAGCAATTGGGGAAATGGCGGCACGAACAGCGATCGGAAAAACTGGCTATGTGGATGTCGTAGATCAAAAGGGAGTCTTACTGGCTCATCCTGATAAAGAAAAAGTAGATAAAAGTACCAATATTCGCAATGAAAAATATGTACAAGAGGTTATGAAAGGCCAACCTGGACATGTGGAATCCCTATCATCAATGGGCGTGCAATCCTTAATCTCCTTTGCACCAATAAAAGATTATCATTGGGGTGTCATTAGCTATTTACCGAAAGCTGAAATTAATAATGCAATTAAGCAGGTTGTATTGGTGATGTTGGTTATTATGGTTATTGCCTTAGCACTAGCTGGTAGCACGGCTTTTTACGTTGCCAGAGGGATTTCTAAACCAATGAACCAGCTTGTTATTGCTGCTGGTAAGATCGCCAATGGTGACTTGAACCAGAAAATTAATTTACAGGGCGTGGAAGAGGTTAATCAATTAGCATTATCCCTCGATGAAATGCGTAAAGATCTCAAGGTTATTATTCTTAGTATTATGACTTCTTCCGAACAGGTTTCAGCCACTTCTGAGCAGCTTACGGCAAGCACCGAGCAAGCTGCTCAGGCTACCAACTTAGTTGCTTGTACAATTAGTGAAGTTGCTGAAGGGGCCGATAAGCAAGTGACTGCCATTGATACAACGGCCATAATAGTAGAGAAAATATCCGCTGGCATTCAGCAAGTAGCCACTAATGTTAATACTGTGATGGGGATATCAGACCAAACTGCGGATGCTGCTCAAGATGGGGACAAGTCCATCGATGCCATTACGGTTCAGATGAGTAGTATTGAACGAACGGTTGATCATTCTGCGCAAGCTGTTACCAAGCTGGGGGAACGTTCCAAAGAAATTGGTGAGATTGTGGAAACCATCTCTGGTATCGCAGGACAGACCAATCTACTAGCCCTGAATGCAGCCATTGAAGCGGCACGTGCAGGTGAACAAGGCCGAGGTTTTGCAGTAGTCGCAGAAGAAGTTCGCAAGTTGGCTGAGCAGTCTCAAGATGCGGCTAAACATATTGGTCAATTGATTATTGAAATCCAGACTGAGACCGAGAAGGCTGTGATTGCCATGGGAGAGGGCACCCATGAGGTCAAGGTGGGAACCAAAGTGGTGAACATGGCAGGGCAGGCTTTCAAAGAAATTGTGGCACTTACTGGTCAGGTATCAGCGCAAGTGAAAGACATTTCTGTCGCAATGGAGCAGACAGCATCAGGTAGTCAACAGATCGTAGTTTACGTACGTGATATTGATGGGATTAGTAAAGAGACTGCGGGGCAAACACAAACGGTGTCGGCTGCGACACAAGAACAGGCGGCCTCTATGGAGGAAATTGCAGCATCCAGCCGAGCATTGGCTAGGATGGCCGAGGAACTGCAGGATGCCATTAGAAAATTTAAGGTTTAGTATCTAATGAAGCAGTGATAATAGATAGAAAGCCTTCGCAATAACCTGCGAAGGCCTTTTTGTACTGGGGCAGGTGAAGAGATTCGAGTTCAGAACCTACGACTTGGGAATTCAGATAGGGATAAACATGATTACGCCATCTTTATGCATAACCAAGTTGCTTCTAAGATTACATGTTCTCCACAAAAAGCCTTTCCCGTTTGTTTGAGTAGTTTATTTGATATTTTAATGGTTTTAACTACCATTCTAACCGTTGAACCCGCTTCAACGCCGCGGAAAAATTGGACCTTTTCTAATGATGCTAATACCCATAAGACGTTAGCAAAGATCTCCATTTTATTTATACCCGCTCCGCCACATTGTACAATTGACTCGATGAGTATTACAGTGGGTACTCTTTTCTTCTTTGGATAATATTCCTGGTAATAGAGAAAAAAATTATCATAGCGTTGAATACCGATAATTTCATCCAACGTGGCTGATATAATTTCATCGACAAACAAAAAAGGATATCGTTGTGGAAGTAGTGTTTCAATCGACGCCAAAAGTATCCCTCCTCACTCTTCCCTCTCACTCTATACTCTTTAGCCTGATTCTGTCAATTTTTCCATTTTTGTTAATTGGTATTTCATCAACAAAGATAATCTTATGGGGACAATACTGCTGACGAATTTTTGTTCGACAGAAAGCTAGTATCTCCTCTGTCGTCAGGCTGGCGGTATTTTTCACAACCCATGCGCATACTCTTTGCCCTCGTAGGGGATCATGGATTCCACCAACGACTGCTTGTCTTATTCCCGGACATTGGAGCAGGACGGCTTCTACTTGTTCAGGGATGACTTTGATGCCCCCTGTATTAATGATACCATGCTTTCGTCCTAATAAATATAGGTAACCTTCTGTATCCAGTCTGCCGAGATCGCCGACCGTGGCTTTGGGTCTGTAGTGGGGAGCCAGATATGGACTCTTGACCCATATACAACCATCATCAATACAAAGTGTTACGCCGGGGAATGCTTTACCCACTGACTCTGGATGTTGCAAGAGGTCTTCCCTTGTGGAGTAACTAACATGGCCCAGTTCACTAGCCCCATAATACTCATAGATCTTGGCGTGGGGAAAATATTTTATTAGGTTTTGGACCGTCTGTAAATCAATCTTTTCCCCAGCCGTTACTGCTGATTTTATCCGTTCAATAGGGGTTTTAATGGCCCTCAGCAACATTTTATAATGTGTAGGAACCATAAAAATAGCACTTATCTCATGATCCATAATCTCCCTAACCCAGGTCCGGGGTAGGCTATTGCTAGCGAACACAACGGTCCCCCCCTCTGAAAGAAGATGTAAACAAGCATTAAGATTGGCCGTATAAACCAATGAGCCGACCAAATAGAGAGCATCTGAACCTGAAATATTAAAAACCTTGCTTTGTACAGAGAACCCTCTCATCCAGCTTTGATGATCCCGCCAAATTAGCTTAGGGGTACCAGTACTTCCTGAACTTAAGGCTCCCAAAAAAAGGGTATCTTGCTGAATTTCAGGCAATGTTAATGCTACCTTTGTGGAGAGCTGAAATTTCTCATGGATGTATAAAGTCATGTTATGTCTTTCTAGTAGCTCTGCACATACTTCTTCCGAGGTGGACGGATCAATAAAAACACAAGCACCGCCTGCTTTTAAAATTGCAAAGAAATAGAGAAGTTGAGATAGAGGGTGGGGCAATTTAACAAGGACCTTGTCACCTTTTTTTATATGCATGGCCAGATGGTCTGCTAGACAATCCACTTGTTGTGCAAATTGTTGATAATTCAGTTGTATCTCGCCGTGAATCAGGCAAACTTTATCAGCCTGAATGGCACGTAACACATTTAATTGACTATGAATCAGCACCTTGTTTCAGCACCTTTCAATCAACGTTGCCATACCCATACCGCCGACAGCTCCGATGGCAGCGATACCCAATCGTCCGTCCACTTGTTGTAATGCTTTTAATAAATGGAGCAAAATGATGGCTCCTGAAGCTCCATAGGGGTGGCCGTAAGCCAGTGCGCCGCCTAGAATATTTGTCTTAGTTAGACTAAAATCCAATTGTTTACAACATGCTAGGATCTTAACGGCAAAGGCTTCATTGATTTCCAGAGAATCAATGTCTGTTAAGGGTAGGCCACTCTTGGCTAATAGTTTCTCAATGACAGGAACTGGCCCCAAGGGAAAGAGATTGGGGTCACAGCCACAACTTGCCGTTGCCCGAATGATTGCTTGTGGTTGTAAGTTATATTTTTGTACGGCTTGGTGAGAGGCAATCAACATGACAGCAGCGCCATCATGCTTTAGACAGGTATTCCCCGCCGTGATTGTGCCTCCCTCCCTAAAAACAGGTTTCATTCTTGCCAGAAGTTTAAGGGTTATGTTCTTGCGTATGCATTCATCTGTTTCAATTATTTTACCTGCTACCCGAATGGGAGCAATGATATCTTTTAAATAACCTTGTTCCTGCGTCAGGTACGCTCTATTATGACTTTCCAGAGCCAGTGCATCCATCTCTTGTCGAGAAATTGTCATTTTCTCAGCAAGGTTTTCTGCTGTTTCACCGATCTCTGGATCACCAACGGCAGGGGTAGAGAAAGGTGCTCTTTCATAATAAACATCTTGGCCTTGAAAACGCGGGTCGGACTGATTAAATTGCCGCCGAGGCGCCATACTGGTACTCTCAACTCCTCCCGCAATGATGAGATCAGCCTGCCCCGCTACGATCTGGCTCACTGCGAAGCTCACAGCACTTAATCCTGATCCACACTGAGAATCAACGGTTATTGCCGGAGTGCTATAAGGCCAACCAGCTTCAAGGACAGAGACCCTGGCGATATTACCGCCAGGGCCTATAGCATTGCCTAAAATCACTTGATCAATACTATTGGGTGATACTTCGTAGCGGGCCACTACTTCATTTAATACCAAAGCCGCTAGCTGTTCAGGCAGCAAGTCCTTCAAATAACCACCCGTTTTGCCAATGGGAGTTCTCATCCCGCCAATCAAATACGCCCTATTCATTGGCGTCCTTGGCTTTGGGGCAACCGTTTATTAATGGCCACTCCAACGACTGTCGCCACAAAAACTTTGAATAAATCTCCTGGTATATAGGGAAGTGCTCCAACCATAAGTGCCTTTTCCAGTCCCATGCCTGTTATAAAACTCAACCACAATACGCCGAATAGATAAACAACGATGATTCCACCCACACTGTTTGCGAGAGCTAAACGCCAAAGGTTATTGTCTTTACCTTTTGCTAGGGCAATAATGATGGCTCCTACTAAATAACCAATCAAATACCCACCCCGCGGACCAATCAGTATTCCAATACCGCCACTCATACCTGCGAAAACGGGCACCCCTACGGCACCAAGTAACAAAAAAGTCAGCACACTGAATCCAGCTTGCCTAGCCGTTAAGATGCCTCCTGCTAGCATAATTGCCAGAGACTGACCTGTAATCGGAACAGGACTTATGGGTAAAGGTATGGCAATCAATCCCATGACCGATATTAAAGCCGCAAAAAGTGCCGAATAGATAAAACCTGTTAGTCGATTTCTGCTGTTGCTGTACATGATTTTCCTCCGAACACAATATTTTAATCATTATTAACTACTAAAAGTATAAGTCACCCTTAGATTATTGTCAACCGATTAGCTATTTATAGTTAACTGTAAAGTTGCAGGTAAAACCTGCTGTGGGAATAGGATGATTCCATTTTGACTTATATACTGTAATACTACTTCTTTTTTATAAGTCACTACTATAAACCATATAGATAGCTGATAACCACATACAAACTGCCGAAATCTTATTGATGACTACAAATAGTTGGGTACATTCCTTTTGCCGCCCAACCCTCCAACCCATAATTGCCAAAAATAAAAACCAACACCACGATATGAGAATACAAGCCATTGTAAAGTATACTTTATCATTTCCACTATAATTAACAGAACTAGTCCCAATTACACCAATGGTATCTAATACCGCGTGGGGATTCAAGAGAGAGACAGTCACTGCAAAAAGGATTTGCTGCTTGACGGTAGAACGTGTGCCCTCTTTATCACAAGAATGTACTAACCTATTATTCCATGTGAGCCATCCCATATAAGTCAAAAAAATAAAGCCTAGGCCCAGGAAGAATACTTTAATCCAAGCAAAACTTGCTATAAATAAGGAAACGCCCTGAACCGCTAACAAGATTAAGATTGTATCACACAGGGAGGCCGTAACAACAACTGGCAACGTACTTACTAATGTTGGTTGGGTTACTCCTTGGGTAAAAACAAATAAATTCTGTATGCCTAAAGGCAATATAAGCCCCATGGCTAACACTATTCCATGAACAAATGCTTGCATCAGATTCCCTCCCTATCAGTGGTTTTCTACAGTATAACGAAACTCATCGAAAATGTCTTTAGCCAATTGGATCTTTTTCTAATAAAACAATTGGACTAACATTTAAACCGCACTAAAAATTTAGTACCCGTGGCGCCGGTTTCTATTTTAATACAAGCATTATGTCTAGCTACAATACTGTAACACACCGCTAAACCTAAGCCCGTGCCATTGTCTTTTGTTGTAAAAAAAGGCGTTCCCATTTTCTCCAGGACATCAGGTTCAATTTCCTTTCCCTCGTCTTGAACGGATAAAACAACTTCTTCATGATCGCTAAATGTAGATAGGGTTAAGTTTCCGCCTGTAGGCATTGCCTCCAATCCATTACGAATCATGTTAAGAATAAGTTGACGAACTTCACCTTCATCTAAAAACAGCTCTGGTATCTCCCCCGCACTCATGTGGATATTGTTACTTGTTTCTAACAAATCGGCTGTTATTAACGGAAGTAAGGTTCTTATAATTTCGTTAAGGTTCTTTCTTTGAAACTCTACCCGTTTGTTTTTTGCTAGGGAAAGAAATTCTGTAATAATTACATTAGCCCTGTCAAGTTCCTCAATCATGATATTAAAGTATTCTTGATTTTTAGAATCAGATTTCCTAAGCACTTGTAAAAAACCACGAACTGTCGTCATCGGATTTCTAATTTCATGTCCTAAACCAGCGGCCATTTCACCAACTAAATGTAATCGATCTAACCGGAAGATTTCTCTTTCCATTCGTTTTCGTTCATCCATCTCTTGTTGAAGTTGTTGGTTTACGATTCTTAACGTGTCTTGATATTTTATTTCCAATTTTTGTTTTTGAATTTGCAAGATATATTCCCCGACTTTTTCTTGCTCCGTATTGTATTGATGCAAAATAAAAATAAATAGAAATGCATTAGAAAATATATTAATCATCAATCCAATATAGATATCTATAAATCGATCGATCGGGGTCGTGTAGTTCTGAATTATAAAAGGATATTCATATTCGATTATAATTAGGCTACTTGCTACTATTGTTAAAGCTAATATTGCAATGTATTTTTTAGGACCTTTTATCAATATTGCTGCTAAAGAAGAAAATGTAATGATATAATAAGGAATACCGCCCAATGTACCTGCATTAAATATCCAGATGGCGGGGGTCACTATAAAGATAACAATCACTACTACCAAGACAACTGTGAGCGTATATTTCTTTTTAATCGTAGATAAATAGTATAGATAGAGTAGGGCGATTGCCGCAATGAGCGTTGTAGAGGTTAGTGGAGTGCCTAAATCAAGCCAATAATTTTCAAGGCTACAGAATAAAGATAAGAAAATTCCGAACAGCAAAATAATGTTGAGTATCCTATGTTCAAACGGATATAAAGCTTTCTTCCCAATTAAATCGTTAAATCCCATATTCATTCTACCCTCCGAGCATACTAATGGGCTAAGGTTTATAAATGATTTTCCAATCTATCCAACATGAACTTCAACATATCATCTACAAGCGATAAATAATCATATACAATTCCCAAACCTTTCATATTATACCATATTATTTGTAAAATTTAACAAATAATATGTCTTTTTTATTATTTATATATGCTAATCCCTACCATGCAACACATAATCGGTAGAAATTATATGAATCTTTAATCATTACAGCAGGTAAAATGATTAATTTGTCGAATTTTGAAAATTAATCATTTTATTTAGAAATACGACTATCATTTCATGATATATAATCATATAAAATATGTATAGCCAACTTGCTATTAGAAGGAGGATCATGTGAGAATTAAAACAAAATTGATTGCCGGCTACAGTATTATTGCCATGTTAGTTATTGGTGTTACTCTAGCAGCAGTCTATGGTTTTTACGGTATCAAAGATGCCTATCAATCCATTGCCGATGAATCGGATGTCAAAATCATTTCTTTGCGGGAAATTCAATTTTACTTTACAGGGCAAGCCAATGATGAGAGAGGTTTTTTGTTGACGCAAGGCAAGGAATTCCGACAGGAAATCATTGATAAGTCCGAAAATGTGAAGACACGACTTGTACTCATTACCCCCCTTCTTAAAACAGAATCGGAGAAGGATTTATTAAAGAAAATTACTGATACGCATCAAGCATTTACAAATATCAATCTTGCCGTTATTGATACATACAATGCCGGTAAACCAGAAGAGGCAAAAAAGCTTTCCTTCGAGGTCGGGCGAAAAGCTCGCAAAGATCTTCAAAGTTCTTTTGATGAACTTGTTAAAATCAATATCGATGGGAATATTAAGCAAAAGCAGCAAGCCAATAGCCTAACCCAGCAGTTATTATTGATTCTTGTGGTTATTTCTGTCATTGTCATTGTTGTTGGTATCTTATCAGGAATTTATTTGGCTCGCAGCATCATTCAACCCATGCGTAAGATGGCTGAACACATGGATAATGGAGATTTAAACTTTATGGTCGCAACGCATCCTAAGGATGAAGTTGGCGACTTAGTAACATCTTTTGGGAAAATCACTAAAATGTTGCGCCAGATGGTTGCAGATGTTCAGTCAAATGCAGAACAAGTCGCCGGATTGTCTGAAGAACTGACCGCGACAGCAGACCATTCAAGTAAAGCAGCTGACCAAGTGGCCTCTGCAATTCAATTGGTCGCCCAAGGAACTGGAGAGCAACAATCATCCGTGCAGGATGCTGTTAGGGAAACTGAAGATATGACAACAACCCTGCGTAAGGCTGTTGTTGAGATCGCTGATGTGGAATCTATCTCAGAAAAAACTAGTACTGAAGCTAAAATTGGGCTTCAAGCTGTTGGACGAGCTGTGAGTCAAATGACCAATATTCAACAGACCGTGAGTCAATCAGCCCTGGTTATTGCAAAACTCGGTGAGCGTTCCCGTGAGGTAGGGGAAATTACAGATGTAATTTCGGGTATAGCCGGACAGACTAATCTTTTAGCTTTAAACGCTGCCATTGAAGCAGCACGAGCGGGTGAAAATGGTAGAGGCTTCGCAGTCGTGGCAGAAGAGGTTAGAAAGTTAGCCGAGCAATCACAAGAAGCTGCACTAAGAATTACGAGTCTGATTACCTCTATTCAAGACGATACTGAGCAAGCTGTACAGGCGATGACGCTAGGAACACATGAAGTAAAAATAGGCTCTGAAGTTGTTTCTGTTGCCGGACAATCTTTTAATGATATTGCTTCATTAGTGACACAAGTATCCGAAAAAATTCTTCTTGTATCTCAGTCTATGACAGCCATCGTGGGCAAGGGTGATAAAGTTTTGTCCGCAATGACTAGTATTGATACTGCTAGCAAAACCATGGCTATACAAACGGAGACAGTATCTGCTACAAGTCAAGAACAGTCTGCAGCAATGGAAGAAATCGCGGTTTTTAGCCAAACTTTATCAACGATGGCCCAAGAACTGCAGCATGCAACAAATCAATTTAAGATATAATTAAAGTGATTCCATTGAAAACCAAAAAGGGGCACGAGATTTATTCTCGTGCCCCTTTTTTACGGAATCAGAAAGTATAACACTTTCTTGATTCCAAGTAAGAACGACTCCATTATATCATTTTGCTCCTGTAAACTGAACGTTATAAAGATCGGCATAGAAACCATTCTGAGCTAGAAGTTCGGAATGGCTCCCCATTTCAACAATACTGCCTTTATTCATGACGAGTATCAATTCTGCATCTCGGATGGTAGAAAGTCGATGGGCAATGACAAAGCTCGTTCTTCCAAACATAAGCTCAGTCATGGCTTTTTGAATATAAACCTCAGTTCTTGAGTCAACACTACTTGTTGCTTCGTCAAGAATCAAAATAACAGGATCAGCCAGGATTGCCCGAGCAATTGTAATCAGTTGTTTTTGTCCCTGGGAGATATTAGAAGCTTCCTCATTTAAGATGGTTTGATAGCCCTCAGGAAGTGCTTTAATGAAGTGATGGGCATGAGCCGCTCTCGTTGCTTGGATAACCTCTTCAACTGTCGCACCTTCTCGACCATAAGCTATATTATCCATAATCGTACCGTTAAAGAGCCAGGTATCTTGCAGCACCATGCCAAACATACTACGCAGAGCACCACGTTTTATATCTCTGATATCAACGCCATCGATGGTAATTTTACCAGCATTTATTTCATAGAAACGCATCAATAGATTTACAAGTGTGGTTTTACCGGCGCCCGTTGGCCCAACGATAGCGATTGTATGCCCCTGCTTAACGTCCATATTCATGGCCTTGATCAGTGGTTGTTCTTCATTGTAGCTAAAATCTACGTTTTCAAATCGTACTTCCCCTTTAGGTGAAGCTAACACTCTGGCTTCAGACCCATCCGGTACTTCTTCGACTTCATCTAATAGTTCAAAAACCCGCTCAGCAGATACCACCGTTGATTGGATAATATTAACGATATTGGCCGTTTGCACGATTGGCATAGTGAATTGTCTTGAATATTGAATAAATGCTAAGATATCACCAATTGTAATGGTGCCCTGAATTGCAAATAGAGCACCAATAACACTGATAATAACATATCCTAGATTGCCGACAAATCTCATTAGGGGCATGATGATTCCGGAAATAAACTGTGCATGATAGCCAGCAATATAGAGTTTATCATTAATTGAATTAAAGATTTCCTTGGATTTATCCTCACGTCCAAAGGCCTTAATAATCTTGTGCCCAGTGTACATTTCTTCAACATGCCCATTAAGCTCTCCCAGTGCTTTTTGCTGAGTAGCAAAGTGCTCTTGCGAGCCATTGGCAATCTTCGTGGTGACTACAACATAAAGTGGTAGGGTTAAAATAACAATCAGTGTTAATAATGGGCTTATGGAAAGCATCATAACAACAACACCAACAATCGTTATAATTGAAGTAATCAGTTGGGTGAGACTTTGTTGCAAGGTGGTTGAGATATTATCGAAGTCGTTAGTAACGCGGCTCAATACTTCACCATGCGTTCTGGCATCAAAAAACGTCAGAGGCAAACGTGAAAGTTTTTCATCAACTTCCTTACGCATATTATAAATGGTCTTTTGGGCAACTCCGGCCATAATATATTGTTGTAGATAATTAAATGCCGCACTAATAAGATATAGTCCTAAAAGAAAAAGCACAATTTGGCCAATAGATGTGAAGTCCAAGGTTGGAGCAGGTTGCTCCATCTTCAAGGCCATGATTTTGGCGCCAAAGTCTTCTGCTATTTTCGTTATGGCCTTACCCATGATTTTGGGCCCTAGAATACTAAAAATTGAGCTCAGAATTGCAAATATAAATACAGCCATAAACTTCGCCCGCTGAGGCTTTAAATACCTAAGCAATCTAAAAAGTGTCCCCTTGAAGTTTTTTGCTTTTTCTACAGGTTTGCCAAGGGATCCCATTGGGCCTCCTGAACCAAAACCATTTTTTGATTTATGCTCCTTACGGTCTTCACTCACGCTAACTCCTCCTTTGAAAGCTGTGAGGCTACAATCTCACCATATACCTTACAAGTCATTAGCAATTCTTCATGGGTTCCAATTCCTGATATTTGCCCTTCATCTAAGACGATAATGCGATCGGCATCCCTTACGGTGGAAACCGTTTGGGCAATAATAAAAACCGTAGCATCCTTTATTTCAGGCTTAATCGCAGCACGTAGCCTGGCATCAGTTTTAAAATCCAGCGCCGAAAAGCTATCGTCAAAAATATAGATTTCAGCTTTTCTAATTAAAGCACGGGCAATGGAAAGACGTTGCTTCTGTCCTCCAGAAACATTGGTTCCTCCCTGAGCAATGAGATAATTAAATCCTGCTTCTTTCTCTAAGACAAAGTCAGTTGCTTGTGCAACGTGAACTGCCTGTTCTATCTCTTCCATGGTAGCATCTTCTTTGCCGTATTTAATATTTTCAGCAATGGTCCCCGAAAAAAGCACGGTCTTTTGCGGAACAAAACCAATTTTAGCGCGTAGCTCTTTTTGACTCATTTCTCGAACATCCACGCCATCAACCAAAACACTGCCTGTTTCAACATCATAGAACCGTGTAATTAAATTAATCAACGTGGATTTACCTGAACCAGTGCCCCCAATAATTGCTGTCAATTCACCGGGGCTTGCGCTAAAGGTTATATTGTTAAGAGCCGGTTGGTCTGCGCCAGGGTATCGAAAAGAAACGTCCTTAAATTCAACAAAACCTCGTTTATGATTGCCTAGTTTCGATTCTGCGGGGTCAATGATGTCAATCTTCGTTTCAAGTACTTCATTAATTCTTACTGCTGAAGCCTGAGCGCGAGGTATCATGATAAATAACATGACCAGCATGAGTAAGGAGAATAAGATTTGTGTAGCATATTGAATAAAGGCCATCAGTGATCCAATTTGCATGATTCCACTTTCGATTCTAAGGGCACCAAACCAAATCAGGGCCACCGTTGTTAAGTTCATAATCAGCATCATGGCCGGCATTAATACAGCCATGATGATATTAACCTTAATGGCGTTATCCATAAGGTCGGCGTTGGCATCATCAAATCGTACTCTTTCTTTGTCAATGCGATTAAAAGCACGTACCACTCGAATGCCCGTAAGTTTTTCCCGTAACACAAGGTTGAGCTTATCTATTTTTTTCTGCATTACCTTAAAGAGTGGTAAACCCTTTTTCAAGGTAATGCCAATAACCGCGAACAATATTGGAATGGCAACCACAAGTACCCAGGCTAAGGCTTTATCCTGCTGCAGTGCCATAATAACGCCACCAATGCAAGTTAAAGGCGCAGTAATCATCATACTAAAGATCAAAACTGCAACTTGCTGAATTTGAGTTACATCATTAGTCGTTCTTGTAATGAGGGTAGCCGTTCCTAATTTATCAAACTCATGCAAGGAAAACCCTTCAACTTTAGCAAAAATCTCCTCACGTAATATTTTTCCAAAACCAGCAGCTGTTTTTGAGGAGAGATAGGTTGCAATCATGGCACATAAAGTTCCCGCGGATGCAATGAGTAACATGAAACCACCCATTCTAAGAATATAACTAACATCCTGATTGGCTAAACCATTGTCAACAATGTCTGCCATTAATGTGGGTAAATAGAGATCAGAAAGTACTTGCATACACAGTAGTATGATAATGACAGCTATATATGTCGTATATTGTTTTAGGAATCTATACAATTTAAACATTTACGATCTTATCTCCCTTCTTAAGTCATTTAAATGAATATCATCATTCTTCTGGGCCGCCTAGAAGTTTCTTCAGAGCATCTAAACCCACAAATATTTTGTCTAGTTCTTCAGGAGTGCCCTTGTTCATTGTTTGTTCAATATTTTCCCCTAGCCATTTATGAAAATTTTGGTGAATTTCCGTAAAAGCAGGAGTTACGCTGACATAAACAACTCTTTTATCTTTTTCACTTCTATTTCTTTCTACCATTCCCTGCTTCTCAAGTCTGTCAACAATCCCTGATACCGTACTATTTGATAAACTAAGCCTCGTACTTAATTCTGTTATCTTAAGCCTTTTTTCTTTACTTAAGATAACATAAACCATGCTTTGAGGGGCCGTCATACCTATATCTTCAAACACCTTACTCATACTTTTTCTGAAAAGATGCATTACTTCTTGAAAAAGCTTTGTGATTTTTGCGCCATCCTTTAAGTTTTCCATTTATTTACCGCCTTATTTATATGTTTCGCCTACGAATATTTCGCTTACGATATATGTTACTTCATATACACGTCCCTGTCAAACATTAGGGCGTATCACGAACTTATTATTAGCCAAGAGTTACAGTCGTAATCAAGACGGCTAATGAAAAGAACCTCTCGTCATTCCTAGATACGATTGGAAAGGATCTTATTTACAAAAAAAATTCGTCTCACTCCATTCAGAGCAAGGCGGATTATAGAAGACATCTCTTTATTTTTTGGATTAATCCAGTATATATCTATGTAATAATTAAATTTTTCTTCAGTTCGCGTACCTTTAGAGCAATCGTTAGCCGCCTCACTCAAAAATAAGCAAGGCGGCTAACAATTACTCTTCGTCTTTCTTATGTGCTGGTTCTGCTACGTGAAACATCCGTATTCCCCATAGGAGTATAATGGCCCCTACCGTGCTTGAAATGATGGATCCTATTATTCCATACGTGGCGATGCCCATCATACTAAATACAAACCAACCAATAAATGAACCGATAACGCCTACTACTAAATCACCCCAGATACCAAAACCTCCACCGCGTGAAATCGTGCCAGCTAACCAGCCGGCGATGATTCCGATAAATAAAGACCAAAGCATATTTTTATCGCCTCCTAGAGTTAGTATTCCCTATAAAATAATTTTAATTTATACTAAAATAAAAGTCCCTAGCAAGCACTTACGCTTCCTAGGGATTTTTATGTGGATAAACCTGTTTACAAGATTGATTACTGTGGATAACTTCATTTATTTTACATTAATGTATTAAAACGGTTTATCCTATCCACGCTTAAGGCAACCATCGCAGCTGGTATATGGTGAAACGATTGAATCATCCAGAATACGAGACAAGTATCTGCAAAGGTACAGTTCTGGATTCTGCTAATGCCGTGCGTTTGGCCTGGTTATAAAGTTCTTCATCAATGCGAATCGGAATACTCATACAAAAACCTTTCCCTTGTTTATTATAGTATCTATATTGTATCATGTTGCTACATTTGCAACATTTTTTTAGAACTATTAAAATTATGCTTTTATGTTTGTCGTTTGAGGAATGTTGATAATCGTTCCTGAATTTAGCCCTATGCAACGATTCAATTCAACTATTTCACCTTCTGAAAAAACAGTTTGCCTTCCTACACTATTCCATGTATCTCCATATGCCATTTGTTTGACATAGTCGTAGCGACCGATGAACTTCATACCATATACGCTCTTAATGGCGCCGCCTTTGTCGTAGACATAAAACAGTTTCTCACCGTCAGGATAACTCATCCACTGCACCCGTCCCAGATAGTCATAGCCTGTCTCGGTCTCAAATACCCAAGCTTCTTGTCCAGGCAACAGGAAGTTGCTGGTCTTCACGGTTTTTTCCGTTTCCCCCAGTCGACCGAAGAAGCTTTGGGTCGTACCAGAGGCATCAATGACCTGATAGAATCTACCCCCACGGTTATGGTCGGCACCGGGGCCGCCGTAGCAGTATTCTACGTCAGGGCTTGCCGGATAGTGGATCTTTTCTAACCGTCCGTAGCGGTAGCTGTATCGTATGGACTGGTCTTTGCTCCGTAAGTTGTTATCAACCTTTTTGATTAAGTTGCCCGCAAGGTCAAAGGTGCTTTCTACCAGACCTCGATCCGGGTTTGTTATACTGACCCGTTGGCCGAGCATAATCGTTGCCCCTTGTTGGACTGGATCACCTGGATGATATTTAGGGTCAGGCTGACGCCTTTTAAAGCAATATATTAAAATAATAAATTAGGTCATGATGTTGCAGCAATGCTTGACCATTACAAATGCTTATAACAATCGTGGAAGTGCTTATGTCGCCAAAGGCCAATATGACACAGCTATTACTGATTATAATAAAGCTATTAAATTAAATCCACAATATGCAGAGGCTTATTTTAACAAGGCATCCAGTTGTGATAAATTAGGATATAAATCCGAAGCCATTCAAGCCTATAAATTATTCATACGCTATGCACCTCCTACATATAGTTCTTATATAGAAAAAGTTAAACAACAAATAAGAACACTTGGTGGTACTATCTAATTCTTATACAAAATATGTTCCCTCGATTTTGCGTATGATCATATGAAAAGCACCTCTTTCGTAAGGTAGTGTATTGCTTTGTCAATTCCACTATACCAGACGAAGAGGTGTTTTTCCCACTGTCAATGACATATGAAAGCTGAGCAATTGATGATTATACCTTCATATATATTTGGATTGTCGAGAACATTATACTCTTCGACTCGACTAATGCTGTGGCAAATGTCTTCATCCAGGTGATACGGGGCATAGCTGCATCCTCATGTCAATTTTTATCTACTACACTAAAAGCACTGCCTATTTTAAGTTTTATCCAACCAATTATACCTGCTCCTTCTTTCTCCCATGACACTCCAATACTATAACTTCCGTAATCATAAGACGGTCGAAATGACCCATTATAAGCGACATTCAGCGTAAACTCCCCTTTCTTATAAGTAGCTATTTTACCGCCCCAATCCTTTCCGTCTGCAGTATATTTTCTATCAGAAACAAACGTCCACCCGTTCCGTCCTAATTCTTCATCAAAATAGTTCCTAAGCTGGCTATAACTTGTACTGCCAGAGAAATGATAACTTACTAATGAAGTATCGATTTTAGTTATTTCAACTCTATTAACAACCTCAGTATAAGGTAATGGATTTATGGTGTTAAGCTCTATTTTTAGTAGTTTTGCCTTTTCCTTCGCTTCTGGGTTGCCTTGAAGAGAATATCCCACCATAGCTATCATTAGGATAAGTATACACCATCTAGCTCCAGTAATGAAATCATTATAACTCAATTTCATACAATGAAGCTTGGAGCGTTTTTTCTTATCCTTTTTTATTCTTTCCAGCCAAAATTCCTCCCTATAATCATAAATTACACCTCTCCTTCTTCCTCCAATCTTGAAATTATCCCCCTCAGATCAATACCAGTGTCCCTTTTGAATTCATCAAAAGTCCATGTGTATCCACCCGATACACCAACTGTAGGTAAAGAAGCGCCCGCTTCTAAACTCCGATATCTTGAATCAGCTAAAGGAATATTAAATGCACCGTCATATATTACGCCAACCGAAAGATTGATGCTCGGACCTGTAAGAAACCCTTCTAATTCTTTTTCGTCCAATATAACCCTCTTGCAATAACCATAAGTAGGGTCATCTTCCACTATATCTCCTAAATTCTTAGTAAAACCAACTGGCAATCCCTTTCCAAATGACCCAGCAATGGAAACATACCACTTACCATATCTATCACGGGTTACACTGCCAGTAACAAACCGCACGCTTAAGCTATGAACTACATAAGCCTTTTTCCGCACTATTTGGGTAATAAAAAGTTTTTTACAATAATATAAAAACATAGCGTTAAAGTATTAGAAAGAGTATGGATAATAATTGGTGCTATTATTGTTTTGTACTTATCATAAACCCAAGTTAATATGAGGGAGCCAATAAAAATCATGGGGCCACCACCTGTGCCATGAACAAAATTGAATATAAAGGCTGTGACTAAATAACCTAAAACTTTATTATATTTAGCAATAATAGTAAAAAGGAAAAGCCGAAATATCAATTCCTCCCATATGCTCGTAACAGGCAATGATAAAAACCAAAGTAAAGGGGACATGGTCGCACTTCTATAAATAAGAGCATTGGAAGGATCATAAAACAATGTTATTATAAAGAAACAAGACATAAAACAACTAAAATAAGTTATACAAAATAAAAAAGATGACGAAATAACTAATTTCCTTGTTTTGCCAATAATAGAATTACATCTAATCCAAAAATTAAGGGGTAATTCAGTCTTGGAATGAACATAATTTAATAATATTAAAGCAAATATTATTCCTGCAATAATGGTTCCGGAGATACCATATGGAGTAATCCAAGATGCAACAAAAGTCACTTTAATTAATAAGAGCAACCCCAAAAATAATATTTCCCTTCTCTTAAAAGTCTTTTTATCATAGCATTGCTCTAAATTGTTATCAATTGTATTATTGTATTTTATTATCTCTTCAGAAGTGAACGTGATATCTTCTTTTATTTTATATATAAAATCATCCCACGGATTAATTATTTTTTTCACTAATCCAGGTTTTAATTTGTTACATATTTCAAAGAAGTAATTTATTTTTTCATAATCGCAAAGCATAATTGAGACTCTGGCTAACCAAAAATTAATTGTAAAGTCCCTGTGATTATCACTATTGATATTTAATGCCTGATAAAACATCTCTTTTGCTAACAAAAATTCCTTTTGATTATATAAATCTATACCTTTTTTGAGAAATAATCCTGTCTTAAGAGATGTAACTATATTCCAGTTTATACCATTACCATCTTGGGATACTTTATTATTTGGGGATGTAGCCATCATTCCTCCTATTAGTGGTTGTTTAAAAGGTGTTTATACCACTCTCTTGTAGATTGCAATATTTGTTGGGAAATAGGACTTCAGATATACATCAAGACTTAGTTTTAAAATTATCTAAACCATTTTATAGACTAGATAGGATAACAATATAAAAGAGGTACCTATCAATTTAACTTCAACATTGTAATTTTTAAAAAACGAATATACAAATAAGCACCTTAGTACAAACTGTATGTAAATAATACTACAGAGAGCCGGATACCTTAATCAGGCACATCCGACTCTGTATTCGTTTGGAGTTAACCTAACTCTGTCATTATAACTGTAATAATGATCTGATGATGTGTAATTATATCGAGTAATCAGGATCCATTGATTTATACTGTTGATAAAAAATGTTGGCAATCTTATCTGTAATCGCTTGAGTTTGATTTGGATAAGCAGCTTCTCCTGCGGAAAACAAAGCATTTATCCTAGCTGATGTACCAAAACTTAATCCACTACCTATAGCGTTATTTATAACATTAGCTCCAACATTCGCATTAGGATCTGTCGTTGATTGATACGTGGTTTGCAAAACAATTGTTGCCCCATAACCATACGCAGCAATTTTAGTAGAATAACCTACACCAATACCAATGAGTGTTGGTACGTACTTAATAATAGTACTGTCTAGACCTGACATCCCATAATTCCACATTTGCTCCATTTGGGTGGTTACAGGATCTGCCCCCTCATAAACTTCACCATATTCTCGTCCGTCTGGATCTATAAATTTCAAGGGATTATTATTACAATACCCAAACCAATTAATCCCTTGCCCAGCCGGATCCGCACTCATCCACCGACTACTCTGCGGATCAAGATATCTCGCTCCATAGTAGTAAAGCCCTGTCTCCGTATCTAACTCTTTACCAGTAAACCGATAGCCAATACTATTGAGTGCACTGCCCTCGTCAATCCAAGTTTCTCCATATGGCGTATATTCAATATGTTCAAACTTATTCCCTGCCATATCTGTGATAAGATTAGAAGAACCAATGTGATCTGGATGGTAGGTATAGATATTGTTCCCTTCATACTCTGTTTTGTGCAAGCTACTGGTATTGTGATATTTTGATAGCTTGGACACAATACGAGTATTGCCAACAAAGATATGTTTTGTGACCACATCCTGATTCTGGAACTGGCAGAACTCGGATACATACAGTGTCTCACCCTGCTGGCCGCGTTTCACGATACGAGTGCCTGTTGCATCATAGATAAAGTCGGTGTTGACGCCGTTCGTCTGTACCCTCATGAGTCGGTTCTCTTCATCCCAGAAATATTGAGTACTTGGCAGCGTTGTAGTCACCGCGTTACTCTTTTTGACCGTATTGCCATTGTCATCATAGGTATACGCCCAGTCGCCTATCTGGCTGGCAGCATGCGGGAGAGTCCCTGTGTACTGGTATGTCAGATTATAGTTTAAGTCAAGGGGCGTGTTATTGCCCGTGCTATTTTGACTGACGCTGGTTTTGGTAACCATATTACCGATGGTATCATAGTCGAAACTCTGGGTATAACTGTTAGTCTGGGTACCGTCAGGGCTTGTACCTACAGCATTGGTTAATTGATATAAATCATCATATTGATAGGTCTGCACCGTATTCGTGGCGGCATTTATTAGGTCCAGAACATTTCCTGCCTTGTCAAAAGTATACGCCGTATTCTGGAAAATGTCTCCCATGCTGTTTTTCGTGTAGATAGTACTCAACCACCTGCGGCTGGCATCATAGGTATAGGTGGTCTCTACATCGTTGCCGTATTTCATGTAGACTCTCTGACCAAATTCATCATAAGCCATTTGTTTTACATAGTCATAGCGATCGATGAACTTCATGCCATACACGTTCTTGATGGCTCCGCCTTTGTCGTAGACATAAAACAGTTTCTCACCGTCAGGATAACTCATCCACTGCACCCGTCCCAGATAGTCATAGCCTGTCTCGGTCTCAAATACCCAAGCTTCTTGTCCAGGCAACAGGAAGTTGCTGGTCTTCACGGTTTTTTCCGTTTCCCCCAGTCGACCGAAGAAGCTTTGGGTCGTACCAGAGGCATCAATGACCTGATAGAGTCTGCCAGCACGGTTGTGATCGGCGCCGGGTCCACCGTAGCAGTATTCTACATCAGGGCTTGCAGGATAGTGGATCTTTTCTAAACGTCCGTAGCGGTAACTATACCGTATGGACTGTCCGCTGCTCCGTAAGTTGTTATCAACCTTTTTAATTAAGTTGCCGGCAAGATCAAAGGTGCTTTCTACCAGCCCCCGATCTGGGTTTACAATACTGACTCGTTGGCCGAGCATATCGTAGACCATCTGGGTATTGTTGCTGTTGTTATCAGCGACAGTGACGATTTGATTTAAGGAATCATAGGTGTAGCTGGTGGTAATCGTTGCCCCCTTGTTGGACTGGATCACCTGAATCGTGTTACCTCTGATGTCTTTTAAGATCTGCTTTTGTTTGGCACCTGGATCGGTGACCACCGTCTGTAAGCTGGTGTCGCTGATACTGTAGGTTGATTGGATGGTAGCAGCATCTGGCAAGGTCACTAGGGTTACCCGATCCAGTACATCATACTCGCTTATCGTGGGATTCTTGATGTCTGTGATATAAAGGTTTGCCGAATAGCTTTCCTGAAAGACAGGCTGTCCCTGCTGTACAACTCTGCCTAGTGCATCAAAAATTACCATGCCGCTTACGTTCATGCCGTAGGTAGGTACGGTGCCGTTGATTAATACTTCCCCTTCTTTTTTCGTCTGAATGATGCGTTTGAGTCCGTCGATAAACACCACCGTATCCAGCCCCGTAGTATCTAAGACGTCAAAATATAACTTGTTTTTAGTGACAGCTCTTGCTGGCGATTCTGCTGGATAATAGGCAAAGGACACTGCTGGCATATCAACGTCGTAAGGTGAAAATATGTTAGTAAGGCGACCGAAGTTATCATATTCTTTTTTCACCATATTGCCGTTAATATCCGTGGAAGTTAGCAGGGTGCCGTACAGGAGATTATGCTCCGCAGCAGAGACATAGCCAAAGCTGTCGGTCATGTTGGTTATATAGGTACTGGTATCGCCATCATATCCGTAGACCACCGTATACCGTTCTCCGTTTAGATTGGCAGGACCGATAACCGATAGTAAACTTCCTGGCAGTCCATAATCAGCATTACTATTATCTAATTGGACTGGATCGTTGGACAATAAAAGACCTGGGGCCATATAGTAGGTAAAGTTGGTAATGCTCGCCCGGCCATCGGCTAGATACTGTCTCAGTTCAATCTGGTTGCCATTGGTATCATAACTGGCTTCCCGTCGTCTCATTAATATGCCGTTGCCATATACATTGGTGGTGGCGGGTTTACTTACGATGTATTTCGTCACATCTTTATAGTAGGTAATATGAGCTTCTACATCATCCCCGACGCCGGCATTTCCTATATCCACATAGTGTGTTACATTGCCGTATTCATCATATTCATAGGTCTGGTAGGTACTAATCGGAATTGCTTGCCCTTCATACAAAAATTTATCAGTCCTTACAAGCTGTGGAAACACGGTGGCGATTGTATTGCCTGGATAGGTATCAGCAAGACTGAGACCTGTATCAAGGTCGAGTAAATTGTAGGTGTTGGTCGTCTTGACAAACAACCTATTGGCAGCATCCCTGGTTTCTATGCTGTCAATCATGCCTTTGGTATAAAAGGAATCGGTGTGATAGTTGGTTGCTATCGAACGCAACAGACTGTTGTCAACCGAGTCTCGGTATTGCGTAGTTACTTGAGTAAAGCCGTAGAATTCCCGTTCTAATCGGTTGTAGGTGCCGCCGCTGTAACGGAAGGATACCATCTGGTCTGCTCCGTTACCCGTATAGCCGTCTGTTACTGCCACTGTATCTAAAACCCATTTAGGGTGAGGCATATCATACGTATTACCTTCCTTGTGGTAGCTGATGACAAAGTTAGCCCCCAACGGACGGGCTACGGATTTCAGTTTGTTGGTAAAACCAACCTGGTTTATGGATACATGGAGCTGGCCATTGTTGCCGGCTACCACAAAGTCTGGGCAACCATCACCAGTAACGTCCATCAAGGCCGCCTCTCGCCGGTTCATGGACGAACCAATGTCCGCACCGGGATTGATGATAATGGAAAGATTGGTGAAAGGAATCGGGAATGTGTACGTAAAGTATAGCCCACCGCCTTGTTGGTTGTTGCTGCTTTCGACAAGAGCCCTGTCAGGTGCGCCCTTCCATTCTGCGGGTGCCGCAAAGCCATCGCCAGTATTAAATGCCACATAAATCGTGTTGCCGCTTTTTATCACTAGATCCGGCAGACCATCACCATTGATGTCAATGAGCTGGCGAGTTACCATCGATTGGCTGCTATGATCATTCACACCGCCGGAAATCCCATAAATACCATCATTATACCCGATACTGGAGTTCATCGTCAGTCGCTGATTGGTACTTGTGGTCTCCAGAAAGGAGCCATTACCCCATTCCATGGGATCGGCAAAGCCGTAACCAAGGTTGATTGCCACCATGATGTTGTCGCCGTCCATCCATACCTGATCGGGCAAACCGTCCCCGTTAATGTCAATCAATTCGAATTTCCCTTGGGAACCTTCCTCGTCAGTAAAGTTATAGGCGACCCCCAACGGAGTCATTTGCCACCCACTCTTTCCTTTAATTCCTCCTGGATATCCTTTGGCGTTTGGTAACATGAGGGGAACGTTGCCTCCCACACCACCCATGTTGGCATGGTTATCACTGAATTGGATGTTGCCTTGCCAATTTGCATATGCCAATGAATTGATCTTATCTTCTAGTCCGCCGGTAGGGGTGGAATACTGGATACCATTGCGACTTACCACGTCAGGGAAGCCATCTCCGTTCATATCCATGTAGTCGACTTCTCCGAAGCTACGGCCTTGTGAACTGGATACTGTTGCAAAAAGAGCACCAGCACTGGTTGTGGTCTGGCTGGCTCTGCTGATACGTTTTGGAGCTCTTGCATCGGTTGTATCTGCAGCCGTAGGCATAGCTATATAGTTGTTGCCTAGTCGGGAGCTGCTCATAGTACCACCTGCGATCCAGCATTCGTCATCCTGACTGACCCAACGCCCATTGCTGGCATCTGGTACCATAAGGAACGCGTTGGGCAGGGCTGTTTGGCCATAGTTGCCATCAATGGCAAGATCGCTTTCCCTGATTGGCAATGAGTATCGATCACGATTGCCGTTATATGCCACATAACCCCAACCACGATACATGTCTGGCAGAGAATTGGGATTGGGGACGACAGGGCAGAAAAAGCTGCTCGGTACGGATATATTGGCTGTGTCATAAGTTACCCTTACATCGACGGTAGCTATGCCGTTCAGTGCACTTTGCCGACTGGTAAAATCAAAAAATAGTGGATCGCCGATCGTCACAGCAAGGGTCAGTGTCACTGGTGTCTGCACCACACCATTAACTATGCTAATATTCCCCTTCGCTACCAGTTGGTTTTCTTTTTTGACAGTAACGAAGATGTCGGCATTTACCACGCCAGCCCCGACTAGAGTAACTTGTGGCTTTACTGTCAAAGTACCTGTTTGTGTGGCCGTCCAACTTCCTTGTGGAGTCACCGGGCTTACTGGTTGGTAGATGTCGTAGCCTGACAACATGGGCATGCGGACGTTGGGATTGCCATTGGGATCGGTAATTTCGATGGTGGTATCGATCGTAGAGGTGTAATATACTTTCGGCATCCAAACCAGCTTGCTTAGGTCAATCGGAGAATCACATTCCACTTTTAACGCCAAGCTGTCCCCCAGAGCGACGGTAAGATCATCATTCATGGGAATGGTATCAATGGCATTGGCAACGAGGGTACGGGTGATAACCGCTGTGTTATTTTTATAGACCACCAAGCGGATATCGTCACTGGTTGCTGCACTCTTCGTCAGGTCGCCCTCGATATGAATGGTGCCGCTTATCGGCACTTGGATATTGCCACCACGACCAGCACAAACAAAATCACTGGAAGCCTTATAATAGTTGGGCGTCAAAGCATTCGCATCCATTAGGGTTGTGGTAACGTTTAGATAGGTTATTTCTGGATCCCACACTACCTGATCGAAGGCACCGTCAAAGAGGGAGGATACTCGAAAGTAAATACGATCGTCTTTGGCTACGTTCAGTGTACTGACGTTGGCTGGTGTATATTTCGTATGGTCATCAGCCCCGATTTCGGTACTCCAGATTTCGCTACCGTTTTGCTGGATGGCCACCCGGACACCGTCCGCAGTAGCATAGCCACCCCGGTCAATGACAGAAAGGTTTACCGGCGCGTTGATCGCGATCTTGCCATCGAAAGGAACCCGAAACACGCGAAGGGCATCCATTAGGGGCGACGCATCAAGCATTTGGTTATATTCTGCAGTAAAGTCTCTTACCAATTGCGTCGTATCCATGGTTGCCGCGTCGATTGGCACTGGGGTACTTGCGCTGTCGTCCAGAATAAAGGTCGGTACGCCTGCTACCAAATGGTTAAAATATACCTTGCCACCCATGACTAAATCCGGCAGTCCGTCACCATTGACGTCGCTGAAGTATACATCCGCTGTAGTAATGGTGTTACTGGAGTTGTTCATCACGTTGGCACCACTGGAATACGCTTCCGCCCCAGTACTAACGGTCGAGGAAGCCTCATGACCCATGGTGGTAATGTTCAGTTGTACGGGATCGCCAAAGATGGGCACTTCCGCCGGGCCGTTATTGGGCCTGTACCAGATGGCGCCATCTTTTTTGAACACCTTATCTGGCAGACCGTTACCGTTTATGTCGATTAGGGAGACTACGTCCTCGCTATCGTTACTGGAATTGCCTATTTTAAAGCCGATAGAATTTTCCTTGCTGGAGCCCACGGCAACGCCTACATACAGGTGACTATTGCGGGAAGTGCCTTTAGTGCTGCCAAGAACGCTGGCTATGCCGCCAGCTGGCAGTTCAATGGAAACGTCATCATTGCCCGTGTTCCAGGTTACGGGAGCCGCAAACCCGTTATAGGCAGTACCATCCCAAATGTCTTGGTGATAGGCAAATTCATGACGGTTAAACTCAGTACTGTCCTGACCGTACTGGATTAAGGTTTTGAGAAGCGTCTTTTTAAAAGCGCCTTCCTGGTACTTACATTCATAAGTGCGAACCAGTTGGTTCTGAAACTTTACTTCAATTTTCCGCAGAAGATCGGTCGTTGACACCAGAAACCCAGGTTTTCCGTCGGTGGTCACGTCGGTCCGACGCGGTTCTTGTAACTCTTGGTCTCGAATGAAGTTAACGGTATATTCACCAGTAGATCCGAGGGATCCTGTATAGGTAATGGTGGTAAGATACATCTGGAATGCACTGTCTTCCGCGTAACTGTAGTCATAATTGATGGTGTTGCCGTTGGCATCAACCACCTGAGATAGGAACCATTTATATATTTTGAAGTTCCATCGAGTGGAGTCCCAGTCGCCAGTTGCATTCTCGGTGGCAAGCACAGGAGGACTCCAGCCAAGAACAGCAGAATTATAATCTTCTCCTGGTTTTCGGCCATAGTAATAGTGGGTGCCCTGCCTATCGATGGTTTCCCACCAGTAGTCCTGAATATTGCCGTGCCGGATGATCTGATGAAATCCGCCTTCCGTCCTTGCTTTGAATACTTTTTCCTCTGTACGGGGTTTTGGGGCGGCCCGATGGGCTACGGGAGTCAGTTGGGTGCCATCTAATATATAGGTTTCGGTTTCGTTCTCTACGTCGTAGCGCGGTACGCCCCAACGAGTGTCTACGGTGACTGCCGAAAGGGGGATATCCCAACCAAGTCCCATCCAGCCGTTTTGTGCGTCAGAATTATATTCTACTGATAATTTTGGTTCCATACCATTTCGCCCGGCAGGGATTTCAATGGGATAGGCAACTCTTGCCGTTCCCTGGCTATTGGCCTGGGGTGGACTGATCAGGTTGATGCCGGCACCTGGATCTGCAGCTTTGATCTCTTTGATGCTGTTAGGGTTATAGCTTAGGGGCTTAGAAATGTCCGGCAGAGCCAATACCCCATTGATCATATCGGTAAAATGGGTGGTGAGGCTGGTTACTGTTCCATTTTCCGTGTTGATGTCAACTCGTTCCAAAGGCTCCCAGTATCGCAGGTCTTCATTATAAAAAAAGGTATGGAGTTTGGCGAGGTCCTCGCCCAATACTGTTGCCTGGTCATAAGGCAATGTGACTTTGACGGGCTGTAGGAATTTCATGCCATCGGGTTTAAACCGATATCCTTCTGCACCAGCAGTGGTATTACTAAGACCGGGGTTAAGTTGGCTAATTTCCTGTAGCTGTTCAATGGAAATTGCCACATCCTCACTGACGGCTCCTACAGGAATTTCTAACTTCACCATATCAAATTCAATTGTCGCCGCCTGATCATTTGCGACGATTTTCCTTGCGGCCGTGACCTTGGATTGTGATTGATTCCTCAATGCATTGGTTACTTCACTCATAAAAATTCTCCTTTATTTGTTTTTTTATCCTTTACTGGTCCACATATCGACGATATATTGCGGGGTTACCATCTGATAAGGCAGGTAAAAGTATCCTCCGTCGCCCCAGTCTGTTCCCCAGGAATTACGTACAATACACCAGCTGCGACTATCATCATAGCCGACAACACAAACAGCGTGTCCACCTAGGCAGGCTTCATTATTCAGATCTGGTACCGAAACAATCCCCATCTTCGCTACTTTATCGCCCTCAAAAGATGCAAATATCTTTAATCCCATTACGACCGGTAGTCCTTCTGCCAATGCTACTTTCAGATTATATAAGCTGGTAACTCGGTGATACTCCTGCACCTTAAACTTGGCAGCTTCTTTAATTTGCTCTCCTGTTGGCGGCTGTTTAAAACTGGTCACATTATATGGTTTGTTCGCTTCCGGGCAAACCCCAATCGTACTGAGCACCTTCATCCCGCTGCGAATGCTAGCACCACTATCTCGATTGGTCGTACCCTCTAACGCCCGTTCCTCATAATATAAAAATAGACGAGATAATCTGGTTAAAGGTTGTTTATCCTTAAGTAAGAGATATTCTCTTAGCCCCGAGACAATTGCATTGGCAGTACAAGAACCTAGGATGCCTTGCTTTACTACCGGACTGCAGTCTGGTCTAAGATCAACCTGGACTGGCAACTGTTCCCCGCAACTTACACTGCAAGTTGTAAAGTTATAATCCCTGTTATCATGGGTATCAGGCTGTAATAAATAGCTACGCATCTTTCCCTCCTTATTAAGATAGATCCTTATTTTTATTTCCTCCTATTCTTTATCCGTACACGTTTGAGATCATTTAGATAGGTTATTTTTATGAATGTTTATGTTTTTTTGTTTTTAAATCGTCATACGTTCTTTTTCAATTGCTTATTTGTTATTATTCAGGGTTATAACATCTTTCTGCAACCATGGTATTGGCGTATTAAGCATCGAATGACTACTAAACAGCGCAATAAGTTGCCCCATTATCCACTTAACGGTTTCTAACAAGTTAGGAAGATCATATTTAGCGCCAGCAACGGCATTTTGATGCCAGCCATAAAAATAGGCCGTTAGAAATCCAGCGGCCACAACTATGATGATTCCGATTAAAATGGTCGTGATAGTAAATTTTGCTAATGTATTTTCCATATTATTGCCCCCAGAAAACTTGTGACCATGAGCGCAATAATCCACCATTGGTAATATATTTTAGTCCTGATCTCTACCATGTTTGAACAGTCCGTACATTTACCTGCTAATGCTTTCTCTATCATGTTTAATCTATTAGAAAAATGCTCCTTAAAATTATCAAGTCTTTCAATTATTACAGCAATATCTCCTTGTGGCATTACATCCTCCCCCTCGTAACTTAATTTTTTACCACATAAAAAAATACCACCTGTAGCGGTGGTGAGAAATATAAGTTTCCTCTTCGAATTATTCTCATTTGCAATGACTGACCACTTTGTCCAGTTTATTGCAACGCCATCGATAACCCCGCCCAATCGGCAATCTTGGTCGGACGAAACAAACCGCCATTTAAATTATACCTTTACAAGCTTATCGCTCTTCTATAGCAACACTCCAACAGAACTCATTGAGTTTAGAATTTAACACCAATACCAACATACCCGCCATTCTGACTGCCTACGATCTGATAAGCACCGATCCGCCCTGTACTTCCAGCATATCCTATTGCCGGACTTGTTTTGCCATTTGCATACATTGCGCCCACTGAAAGTACATTATGCCTTGTAAGGTCAATTGTAGGTATCTCAGTCTGTATCGTAATCGTGCTAGTCTGCTTTAGATCAAGCATTCCCTTATCAAAAATAAATTGTTCATCGTCAGTTTTGTTTAATTTTCCAATCTTTCCATTGACCTTGTAAATAAATTCAGGTTTCCCAATATCAAATTTACCATCTATTTTAGTAGCGACAGTACCAGATGTTTCCTTGCTTATGGGAGCAGCTAGTTCTGTCGTTGATACAGGTTCCTGTAAATATATGGTTTCTCCTGGTACATAAGCAATCTTTGTATTAGTGACAGTTTCACCTTGGATGTAGATGGGTTGCCTTTCCATTATGGTTTCCACTGCGTGCGTGGTTGTCAGTGCAGGGGCTAGATACTTAACCCCTATAACTAAACCTACTAGAAATGCAAGTATGACACCAGCAATTGCAATGATATCTTTTTTATCCATTAGCATGATAGATCAGCCCTTTCAGCGACATAGATAATCCGCAATGTTACTCTAACAATGATTTCAGTCCGATACTTTTCGTAGAAACTGACTGCCTGGACTTTAAATTGATCGAGTATTGTCTTAGGTTGATTGAAATTGGACAGCACTTCCTCTGGGATTTTTGTTATCTCTTGCATGGTAGATCTATTAAATTCTTCTGCCATTTTATAGTCCTCCAAAATTTTCTGTATGGATTCTTTGACAATCAGTGACGTAGTTTTCGAGGGAGTCACCAAAATAAGCACCACTAGGACTATTTTTTAAGGCAGTGATGTATTCCTCTAACGTAGTTGCTTTATCCACGCCACCGTCAATAAAATAATGTAAATATCTGCCGAAATAATCCGCATATGATTCATAACTATCAAAATTAATATAGTAATATGTTCCGTCTGGTTGTGGTGAGTCATTTGGAGTTTCCTGGGTTAATCCTCCAAGATTGTGGTTTTCTATAGCCAGTTGAGAAGTAAAACTGTCGGATTCATGTATCCATTGACTATAAATCCAACTAGGATCAATATTACTCATCCCTTTACTTACAGCGACTTCGACAGCCCTTTGGGCTAACTCATAAAAATAATCGTTCATCTTACATTTCAAATCCGAACAACAATTTAAGGATAAAAGCATCTTTCCTCCCTTTTCATTACATCTTCTATTGATTCGACCTTTGGCTCAATGGGATTAAAACCAGTCTGTTACCCGCACAGTTCTACGTTCTTATAAAAGCGTCGATTGCTTCGTCTCCAGCTGGTATCTAAGGTATTGAGTGGCTCTGTGCTCGACTTTTTCCATTGGCCAATTTACGTTTTCTTTCTTGAAAATTTCTTTTAACATCTCAATGGTGTAATAATTCATCAAATCCCTCCTATTCTTTATACGTACACTTTAAAGATCATTTAGATAGGTACTCATTTTATTAATTGCTACATTTAGATGAAATTTTATAGTAGATATGCTGATCTTAAGTATTTCCCCTATTTCGATTAGTGCATATCCTTTCTCTATCAAATATATTACCGTTTGTTGACGGGCCGTGAGCATCTTAGTAGCTCTATCTAAATCAATTAATAAACAAAGCGTGTTTGAAGCACAATTAAGGTTGCTTGTAGCAGACCGAACTTGCTCAAAATGGCACGCTGATACTTCGGTTGTACAGCGCAGTTCTTGATATCGTTCTACCACGTGTCTAATTTGTTTTAAGGTATACATACTTATCACTCCCCATTTTTTATGTATCAATTGTAAATCTGCTCATTTGGAATTACACTTAGTTCGTATTTTTCCCAGTATGTGATTTCTGCATCAAACCCTAAGAATATCCCCTATTTCTTCTACGTACATCTTTGAGTAAATCTGGATAGGTTATCTTTATAAATCGGATCAATAAACTGCCATTCATAATCTACATAACTTAGACCCATTAATAGCATCATTCCGCTACAGCTTGTATATTAGCTGAATCACCTCCTTCGCTAGCCTGGAACTCTCGAGAAACATAGACTAATTTTCTTGGACTCGAAAAGCAAAAAAATATCTGATGTACCTCTATATACCTTTGCCAGTTCAACCGCTCTATCATATTAAAAGTCAAGATTCCCCCCTTAAAGCTCCGATATCCATTGGTTGGACCTACCAATTCCATAACAAACTTCTTCTAATGTCATCTTTTTGTATACGAACTTCACGCAACTTATAATTCATATATTACACACCCTTTGAAGTCTGTTTTTCTTGGACTGTTTCAGCATAGTCCATTTTTATTAGACTGTCAATGTTTTTTGACAAAATTTCTTGGTTTCTCTTTAAGTCCATACATTTTGGACTTATAATAGTAATAGGAGTGATTTTGATGGAATTTAAAGACAGGTTAAAAGAACTAAGGTTGACTAAAAAAATAACGCAAGAAGAACTTGGTAAAGCCTTCAGCGTAATTAAGCAAACTATTTCAAGCTGGGAAAACGGTAATAGCCGTCCTGATATTGATATGGCTAGCAAAATAGCTGACTTCTTTGAAATTACTACGGATTATCTTTTATGTCGCACTGATGAACCTAGAAGGGCACAAACAATTGCAGCCCATCGTACTGACGACCCAATGTCAGACTTACCCCCTGAAGCATTAGAAAGAGTTGAGGAATTCAAAGAACTAATGAGAATGAAGTATGGTAAGAAAAATTAGCTAATATATAGAAGGTGATGCAATGCCAGACGCTATGTTGCAACTCGCGAAAGTAGAAGCAATAGTAGTCGAGTTATTTTCTTTTATACCACCAATAAGAGGGATTTATTACGCCGAAGAGAATATGCCGCCGATAATTGGATTGGATAAATCGTTAATACATGATACTCCACTTCTTCGTTGTATTCTTGCCGAAGAATTAGGCCATCACTTTACAACTGCTGGTTGCTATATTCCTCGACAATTTTACAATTATAGCGACTGCTTAACGATTAGTAAGATAGAGTTTAAGGCTATGCGTTGGGCTGTCAATTATTTAATGCCTGAAGATGATCTATTAGATGTAATTAGTAGCGGTCTATACGAATCGTGGGAATTAGCAGAACATTTTAACGTGACCGAAGAATTTGCTAAATTTCGTTTAAAGTTATTCGGAGCAAAAGAAATAAATACCACAGTATCATTTCATTATAAAATGAACGTACTGTGATTATTTGGTGTTATTTTATAGAACATATGTTTTTTATCAAATGCCTTAAATTGAAGGTAATACATTAATTCTTGAGCGATACGTGGATTAGAAATGTACCGTTGGTATTAAATGCCCTACGATGGCCGAAAAATGAAAATAAAAAGAATAAAAGACGGACTCCCAAAATTAATGTGTACCCTTTGTCAAGGACAATTAAAAAAAGACTATGCAACATTAAGAAGATGATTTCTGTATTGAACAGGAGTCATCTTTTTTAAATCCCATTGGTATCTGTAATTATTGTAGTAGATCAT
>Ga0209123_1000190_pt1 | contig 93483 bp, 70 predicted proteins | sample BarGraIncu00431A_FD_184500 | JGI IMG/M metagenome (GOLD analysis project Ga0209123, IMG submission 184500) | Arctic peat soil microbial communities from Barrow, Alaska, USA - Barrow Graham LP Incubations 004-31A (SPAdes) (version 2) | ecosystem: Environmental > Terrestrial > Soil > Wetlands >... | reverse complement strand
CCGCGATTATTTGCAATTTCACTTGCCTTTATGATTGCAGCATCTTCTATATCTTTCAATTGAAATGAAATTCCGTATATTCCTCCTGTATTTTGATGAAGAGTTGCATTAATACCAATTTTATCTAACTCTATTAAATAATCTTCAAATGACTTGCTATTCTTTAATGCTACAATCGCCTTTGAGGCAATCGCGCTCTTTTGTTCATCCATAGACATTGCCCCGGTAGTTACTAAGCCTGAAATAGCAGCATAACGATATTTCTGTGGAAGACGTTCGTCTTTAAAATAAATATTTGCATTAGGGAGACCATACGTAAATTTTAATTTTCCATTCTTATCTGCAAGTGTTCTAACATATAGACCGGCTGTATGAACTTTCTCGAGAAAATCATACTTATTGTTCGAAGAATTATAGCACAAATCAAGTTGTTGAAGTAACTCTTCTTTATATAAACTCACAAAAAGATTGTTCTTTTCCAGAATACTTCCGACCTCATTGTAAAGCTCCCGTCCAAGCAGCAATTCTAATCCAATATTAGATAACCGATTGTTTAGAATAAACTTTGCATCATCTGAAAGTAATTCTAAGAGTTCTGTTTTAGTAGAAAAATTGCGTAATCCTTTATCCAAGGCATTTGAGAAATAATATTCTCTTTCCTTTATTTTTGTGAGACTCTCGGTATTAAATTTAGCGTACTCAATCTCTTTAAGATTATACTTCACTTCTAATTCTCTAGATAGCCTTTGCGATCTACGTCTGCTAGTATTGAAATCACTGATATGTAAACCATCATAATCAACTGTTGTAGATAAAATATGAAGGTGTTTATGCTCCCGATCGTTGTGAAGAATAACTGCATAGCAACAGTTTCCATATCCCATACGCTGCATATATTCTTGTCCTATTTGAAGAAATTTTTCTTTGTCCAATTTTTCTCCGGGAGCTAGGTTAAGCGACACCTCAAAGTACTTCTTATAAACCTGTTTGTTCATTTCACCCACTTCTACCATCTCATTATAAAGCTTGTTTATATCATTCTGATAAAAATTATCATATAGATACTCCCCTTTACTTTCTTCTATTTTTGAGATATTGTAGGAAATCTTTTCGGACAATGTATTATTATCACCAAATGTGAATGAAATATTTGCTATCATTTTTTTGCAATTTCATCAATAATTAATTGGAGTAACTGTTTAAATTCTTCCATCTGTGTATAAGCATCAACTATAGCAATGCCATCTAAATTTTCGCCTCTCATATTGTATTGGTGAGCAATTTGATTAACATTGTTACCGATATATTTAACCTGACGTATCATTTCCTTGTCAGTTTTAATAACTATTTTCTGTTTTAGAGCTGCTGTCCTCATGTACGCAGACACAGTCATACCTAATTTCTGAGCACGATCTTTTATTTCTTCCTTTTCTGAATTCGAGATTTTCACAGGGATTCTTGTTGTTTTATTCTCTTTCATATTTCTCTTTTTAAGTGCGACCGAAGGGAGAACTATATACCTAAGCTCGGCTTAGGCAAGAAGTAAAGGTGTACACCATTACTCACCTTGCAATGCCAGAAATGAACAGTCTTAATATTGAACAAATGTAAAAGTTTAGAGCATTTTTTCCTAAAGTTTTAATTTGTTGATTATATAAATTGATGTTATGCATTTAGCCTTGATAGAATAAAGTTTACTGGCATCTTGATTTGACCTTGGCTGTTATCAATTGTAGTAAAAGCTTTCCATATTGAATGTCCTTTTTCGCCATAATTGGTCAATTCAATAATTTGATTCGTCACTTTAATCGGTGCATTGTACGCTTTAAGTCGTCTTACCAGAGCTTGCCAATTTCTATCAATATTGTCTTCAGGTGGAGAAGTTTCTAATAAATTAAATTCCACCTCAGAGGTTGTATTTATTTTATTTTTCTTTTCTTTACTTGTAATGCGTTTGTTATTCGTTGGTAATACGTTCGTATAATTTGGCTTTTCCCATCTGGTTTCTACGCTTTTACGAGCTTTATCGCTCTTTTCAATACGTAGTCTTAAACGCTCTAAAGCAGTATTGGACCAAAACCTAACGCCATCATTTTCGAACAATAAACTATCATGTATTAGGTATTTAACAAGCTCCTCAGAAGTGCGTAATTCAAACGTAATACGTTCGTATTCTGTAATTGAGAGATATCCTCCTTCTTCGTATAGCATTTCAACGATACACCAATATGCGCCAAGTGCTGCGAGACCATATTTCATTGAAGCCATGACTAGCTTCTTGTCATTTCTGGCATTATAGTCATGCGAAAAGTAGTTTCTCATAATAACTTTTTTGAACAGTGTATCTTTTCATTTCAATCAAAAAGCAATACTCTCATTTTTGGAATATTTTGAAGCCTTGGTCACTTCACGATTTTCCATTACCCTACCTTCTACCTCCATTTTTACGGCCTGCAAGCTCTAATGCCAAATCGGCATCAATGATTATCTTTCTTCCGACCTGAGAAATCGCTTTTTCAATCCGGCCCGATGCCTTTATACGATTTGCCGTAGCAATGCTGCAATTGAAGAGAGTTTTCAGGCCTTTCAACCCATAGACGTATTTCTTGGAATTATCAACTAATGGAGAACTTTGGATCTCTTTTTGTCCTGTATTTTGTTGGAGAAAGAGAAACTCGTCTCCCGTCATTTGCCAAAGTAGCTTTTGTTTTAATTCTTCAATGTTCATGATATACTAATTTTAAAATGAGCCAATATGATAGCCGGCCGGTCTATCATATTGGCTCACAAAAATAGTTTGAGAATTTAAAACTATCCAAAAATCGTATGCAAACTATTCATTACGCCCTAATAACAAACAATATACAAAAAAATGACAATTGGGGATTTCGTATTACGACCGTACTACGAAATCCCCAATTACTAAAAATTATAATCATGGAATTTTATTTTATATACACCGACTAGACACATTCTCCTTTTTTTCTGATAACTTTCTTTAAGTTCTACATGGTATCGATTTTCAAAATAAACTCTTGTCTCAACATCTTTATTTTTAAGAAAATAATTATTATCACGCAATCCTAATAAGAAAGTCACAAGACTTTTGTTATCTTGAGTTTTGTTCCTATTTCTAGCAATCCAATATTTCTCAACATTCAGGTACTCATCTTCAATTAGCTTCTTTTCCAAAAGAAGAAAGTTCTTATACATACCTGTCATAAACAACGCATTCGCTTTTTTCATTTCATCGGCTGCAGGTTCTTCAGATTCTTCCAGAATGACCTTAGGCTTTTCTAATAAAATGTCAATTTTTCTTATCCCTGAATAATAGTTATTTATGATTGAAATAAAACGAAATCCCAATTCTTGAATGTCATTAAATACATTTTGTTGATATTTCAACACTATATCTTGTTCTGTTTTCCATTCATTATATATAATATCAAGTTCCCCCTGTACTTTTGTCTCTAAAGCCTCAAGTCTTTTTATTTCTATCCAAATTCCAGCCTTCTTTTCTTTTGATATTGGTTCCAAGAAGGATGAATCGAGCTCTCTATCTAATTCCCTTCTTATTTTCTTATACTCCCCCACACAGTCAGACAGCAACTTTATTCTATCTTTATATAGATTCTCAACATATCGGAAACACACCTCATAAACGTTTATTTTACTAACAAAAAGTGAATTTTCATCATACAAACTGATACTACTTTGAATTTTTGATTTTAGCAGATTGACAATATTTAGATTCTTGGTTTGATTGTCTGACAGGAGAAAGGAGAGTAGTTCTGTTTCAAACAATTCTGTATTCTTAAAGTCTTTATGAAAATTATAGATTATCCGTTGCTGAGACACCGCTAATTTTTTAGTTTCAAAGACTTCATTATAAATTGAATTTAAACTCCCGTATCTTACCAATAAATTAATGATATATGATTGAGATTGCTCATTAGGGTTTTCCATATTACAACAGATTAAATTTATTCATTTCTTGTTCTTTCAATAAGTCCACTATTTTTATATATGGTTTCATAGCCTTGTAATCACTATGTCCAGTCCAACGCATTACTACCTCCGCCGGGATTCCTAAGAATAAGGCATTCACTATGAATGTACGACGCCCGCAATGAGTTGTCAATAATTCGTATTTTTTATAAACTTCCTCTATCCGTTCGTTACCCTTAAAATAGACAATCCTTTGAAGTTGATCCATTCCAATAATTTCGCCCAGGTCTTTTAAATGGACATTCATTTTCACATTACTGATAACTGGCAAAGCTTTGTCATTTGGGAAATGAATATCTTTATACTTGTCTAGAATTGATTTACTATACTTATTTAGCTCGATTCTAAGTCCGTCAGTGGTTTTTTGCGTAACGATTGAGATAAATGTACCTCTAATATCTGCACGGCTTAATTTTGCGACATCTGAATATCGCAACGATGTAAAACAACAAAAACAGAACACATCACGTATTCGATCCAATGCTTTTTGGTTTTCGGCTTCCAGTTCAACCATTTTGATAATTCCGTTGCCGTCAGTAATTGGCTTGCCGTTTTTATCCTTCAGCTTTCTTTTTGCGGTTGAAAAATCAAAATTGTACAATGCCATCAATTCATCCCATGTCAAGTGGATAACTTCTTTTTGGTTTCCGTCCGTTCCTTTAAATTTTGGTTTCCATGTTAGGTGAAGACTTCCAGTGTAATATCCCTTTCCAAAAGCCCAACGCAAATACCACTTGACGAATGCAACATCTTTTGCAATGGTTGTATTTCTTAATCCTTCCATTTGCAAATGATTTATGAAAAGCTGCATTTCATTTTCTGACAATGTTTTTATGTCTAATTTTGGATTGAAAGAAAACAAATGCTTCCGGATGGTTGCAAATTTTGTAAATGTGGCAGCAGTCCAACTATTTTGCCATCCCATTGTACGTGTAAACTCATCAAATACCGTGAAAAAAGTTTGTGCCTGTTCGAGCTCTTTTCCGGATCCTTTTTCAGTCTCTTTCCCGTTGGCTGCATTGAATGCGTCACGGTACTCATTTTCATCCGGTACATAATTTTGTACTTCAAAAGACTTGAATACACTCTCGCCCAGTGCTTCAAGTCGTTGAATTTCCGTATTTATTTCGCTTGCTGTTATTTTCTTTTTTCCGTGCGAAGTTCCTGACTTGCATCTTTGCGTATCTACTGACCACTTATCAAGTTGTACCCTATAACCAACATTGAAGTTCACCTGAACTTTCCCCCACCGGACACGTAAGCGCAATTTTGCATCTTTCTTGTATCCTGTTCTCTCTAATTCGTCCTTTTCCTTTGCCAGAAAAAAAAACAAGTTCCTTTTTATCTGCATATTTAAAATATTTAGTACCCGATTCACAAAAGTAGGTACTATTTTTTAGATACGCAATGATTTTACAAGATATTTATTAATATCATATTAGTCATATACCATTGTATATTAGTTATTTTAGATACTATACAATACTTAGTGATTAACTAGGTCTGAGAGCCTCTCTCTCCGCAAAAAGGATAAGCCAAAAGCAACTTTCAAAAGACAAACCCTACAAAATCAACGTTTTGTAGGGTTTTTTCATCTTCCTACCTTGTAATTCTGCTGTTATAAAAGCCAAAATTTAGCCATAAATAGACAGACTTTTAGGACTAAATCGTGACCTTTTTTGAAAATCAAAAATAGGTCACAGAAAGTCCTCTTTTGGCATAGTTTTGACGTCTATTGTCCACACTGCAATTATTTCATTTTCAATCAATAAACTAGTTTTGTAACGATTAAAAAATGAAATTATGAAGAGTACATTTAAAGTCCTTTTTTACTTGAAAAGGAATGCAATTAGAAAAGATGGTAAAATGCCAATTGTTGCCCGCATCACCGTTGATGGTATCATTGCGCAATTCAATACCAAGTTAGAAATCCAGCCTAACAACTGGAGTGTAAAAATGAGCAAGGTTATTGGACAATCATCTGATAGCAAAAAGTATAATGCTCAATTAAATGAAATAAAGTCCTCCCTAAATGGGATTTACCATGAACTTCAACGGAGAGACAACTATGTTACAGCAGAGAAAGTGAAAAATGAGTTTTTGGGAATTAGTGAGCATCACGAAACACTTTTAAATCTCTTCCAAAAGCACAATGACGATGTTCTTAAACTTATAGGTATCAGCAAATCTGCCGCCACTTACCAGAAGTATGAAGTTACTCGTAAACATCTTCAAAAATTCATACAACTCAAATATCAGATTACAGACATTTCGTTGAAGGAAATTAAGAACATCTTCATATGTGATTTTGAAATTTATTTGTTGACAACAGCAGGCTGTAATGCCAACACAACAGCAAAATTTATGCAATTTTTCAAACGCATCATTCTTATTGCTCGTAACAACGGATTAATTGTCATTGATCCTTTTGCTAATTATAAAATTCGATTGACAAAGGTGGATCGCGGTTACCTCACACAAGAGGATGTAGAAAAAACGACAAAAAACTAAAGTTGAATCAAACATTCTCTTGTTAGATGTTCCTAAAATGATTTTGGAGAAATACAAGAGTGTATCACCCAATGACAAATTACTTCCGATTTTGAGTAATCAGAAAATGAATTCTTACCTAAAGGAAATTGGGGACGTGTGTGAAATAGATAAAGAGTTGACGTTTCACTTAGCGTAACACTTTCGCCACATTAGTGAGATTTTTAATTATTAAGCTCATTTTAAGAAAGTTGCAATTAGAGAAATCTCAATAGGTAATGGATAAGTAACGAGCTAAACACGTTGGGTTGCTTTGATTTGCTGCTCGGTCAAATAACTCTTTGACAAAGGTAGAAAAAGATTTTAGCTATGCAATACACTAATTATCTTTAGTGATATACTGGCACTTCTTTTATTGTTCTATTAATTTAAACCTAACACCTTTTGATTTAATAATGAAACTAAAGGATTTCCGGGGGGGGATTATTGATGAGTTTCATTAAACTTATTCGTAGGATCATTTTGAAGGCACATACTTGACACAACAATCAAGAGAGAATATGTCAAAATACGATAAGTAAGAAGCTCTGAGATCCAAATATGTACTTCTATTACGAAAAGAAAATGTTATACTTGATGTCGATCAAGATTTTTAATAAGACTTTCGATTTTAGCGTAATAAATTATATCAATTTCTTATTTATAACGCTAAATACATTTTTTTTCTTTACATCATCTACACTCCCCCTCCGCTAGCTAAGTTCTGCCACCTGTGTTTCTTTTCAGTTTGGTTGTCACGAGTCACAGACCCATGACAGCTAGGGGCTCTTTGCAATAAATACATAAAGTGTGAATTATGTAAGTTTTTCAAATAATTATGTAACACTTATCGCAATTAAATTGCTGATCTTTGACGTTTGTGAAAATTATTTTGTAATATTAAATGAGAAATAAAGACACGTCTGAATTTGAAATTTCATCGTTATTGGAAGCTGTTTATCAGAAATACGGTTATGATTTCAGGCAGTATTCTCAAGCCCACATAAGGCGCAGGGTCACAAACAGGATGGTGATGTCGGGATTAGAGGATATTTCACAGATGCAATCTAAAATTCTGAATGATGAAATATTTGCAGCCAACTTTTTACAGGACTTGTCAATAACAGTAACCGAAATGTTTCGCGACCCGGGTTTTTATAAGTCATTACGAGAAAATGTAATACCTATTTTAAAAACCTATCCGTTTATAAAAATTTGGCATGCTGGCTGTTCAACGGGTGAAGAAGCATATTCGATGGCTATTATTTTGCAGGAAGAAGGCTTGTATGACAGAACTACAATTTATGCTACTGATTTCAATCAACGGGCATTGAATCAGGCAAAAGAAGGAATTTTTTCTAATGCAATGATAAAGGAATATACTGCCAATTATCAATTGTCGGGTGGAATAGAATCTTTTTCGAATTATTATATGTCCAATTATGATAACGTTATCATGAATCAATCCTTGAAAAAAAACATTGTGTGGGCGAATCATAATTTGGTAACTGATAGTGTATTTGCAGAAGTTCACATGGTATTATGCCGAAATGTGCTTATTTATTTTGACAAAAATCTACAAAATAAGGTGCAAAAGATTTTTTATAACAGCCTGATTAATGGTGGCGTTTTATGTTTGGGGTCAAAAGAAAGTTTGCGGTTTACCGATTTGTATGAAAAGTATACTGAGTTAGACAAAAACCAGCGGATATTTAAAAAGAAATATTAAAAAAATGTATTACGAAGCAATTGTAATAGGGACTTCTTCTGGTGGAATGAATGCTTTGAAATTTTTATTCTCAGCCTTGCCTATAGATTTCAGTATCCCAATTATTATTGTGCAACACATAAGTCCACGTTCCGATAACCAATGGATAAAACTTTTAAATATTAATAGCAAACTCTATTTAAAAGAAGCAGATGAAAAAGAAAAAATTGAACATGGAAAAGTTTACATCGCTCCGCCTAATTATCATTTGATGATTGAGAGAAATAAAACTTTTTCTCTAACTATAGATGAGCGTGTAAATTATTCAAGACCATCAATAGATGTATTATTTGAATCGGCTGCCGAAGCCTATAAAAACAAATTGATTGGGGTTATCCTTACAGGCTCTAATAATGATGGCACCAACGGCATAAAACGAATACAAGAATGCGGGGGTTTAACAATCTCACAAGATCCTGAAACCGCAGAATCATCTTATATGCCTGCATCGGCAATTGCTACTAATCAGCCGGATTATATTTTATCATTGGAGGAAATAACAGCGTTATTAATAAAATTAGACAAACAAATAATAAAATATAAATGACACTTGCTAAAAAAATAATAATAGGATTTATTGCTTGTGCCTTAATACTTTTCGGGGTTGCAATTTTCTCTTTTAAAAACAGCGAAAAATTTATTGCATCAAATGCTAAGGTGGATTTTACCAATCAGGTATTGTCTGAATTCAATCAAATACTGGTTTTCACTATTGATGCTGAAACAGGCACACGGGGTTTTGTCATTACAGGCGACGTTAATTATCTTGAGTATTTTTCAAATGCCTATACAAAAGTAGTTGAACACCTTGATAAAGTAAGGGAATTAACAAAGAATAATCCTGATCAGCAAAAGAACATTGAGGAACTTGACAAAGAAATCAAAATGCGTTTTGATCATTTAAATAGAGTTATAGATTTTCGCAAAAAGAATTTTGAAAAGGCAAGGGAATTTGTTGCATCAGGTGAAGGTAAACTAATACAAGATGAAATAAAAAAAATAATTGAAAAAGCAGAAGGAATAGAAAATACATTACTTGCCGAAAGAAAACTAGAAAGTGAGAACGACGCCAGCAATTTCAATTATATTTTTGCTGTTTTATTGCTTATTATAATAATCATTCTTGTTACTGTTTACATTCTTGTTACTGCAAATTTAAACGCACTTAAAAGAGCCGAAACGGAAACTGCGGCTAAAAACTGGTTGCTTACAGGTAATACCAAACTTAACGAAAAAATAAATGGAGACCAAAGCATAGAAGAGTTGGCTAACAATACAATTAGTTTTTTATGCAATTACCTGAAAGGAACCATAGGAGCTGTTTATTTGTTAGATGATAAAGACAATACACTAGTGCTTAGCGGACAATATGCCTTTTCATCACAGGAAGACACAAAAGAAAAATTCGCACTTAATGAAGGACTGATTGGTCAGGCGGCACGTGAAAAAAAACAAATTTACTTAACCGAAATAACAGAAGAACACATTCGTATTACTTCATCATTTTTGAATGCTAAACCTAAAAACATACTCATTACACCATTCTTGTTTGAGGGAAAAACAGTGGGTGTAATAGAAATTGGCAGACTTACTGATTTCAACGAAATAGAAAAAGAATTCATTACTATTTCTATGGACAGTATTGCTATTAGTGTTAATACAGCCGTGGGGAAGAAGAATATTGAAAAATTGAATATCGAGTTGAAGGGAAAAGAACAGCAATTAAGTAATCAAATAAGTGCAATTAACAAATCGAATGCTTCAATAGAATTTGATTTAAACGGTACTATTTTAGGTGCCAATGAAAATTTTCTTAACCTTTTGGGTTACACAGAAAATGAAATTGTAGGTAAACACCATAGTATTCTTGTGGACAAGGGTTATGCAGTTACAAAAGAGTATCGCCAATTCTGGGATAGTTTAAAAAAAGGCGAATTTCAGCAAGACGAGTTTATGAGAATTCATAAAAATGGAGAACCTGTTTGGTTACTGGGTAGCTACAACCCACTCCTAGACGCATCCGGGAAACCATATAAAATATTAAAAATTGCAACAGATGTTACACTTGCCCGAAAACAAGCGCAGGAACTGGCTCAACAAACCGAAGAACTTCAAACACAGCAGGAAGAACTGAAACAAATGAATGAAGAGCTGGAAGAACAGACGCAAAATCTGCAACAGCAACAGGAGGAATTACAAACGACCAATGAAGAACTGGAAGAACAAACCCAGTCATTGGAAGAGACAAACAAAGAAGTTGAAGCTGCAAAATATGACATAGAACAAAAAACAAAACAACTGGAAATAAGCAGCAAGTATAAATCAGAATTCCTTGCAAACATGTCGCATGAGTTAAGAACACCGCTTAATAGTTTGCTTATTCTGTCGAAAAATTTATCAGAAAACAAAAAGAAAAATCTGGATAGTATTCAGGTTGAAAGTGCAGAAATAATTTATAAGAGTGGTCATGATCTGCTCGTATTAATTAATGAAGTTCTTGACCTCTCGAAAATTGAAGCAGGAAAAATGTCAGTAAATATTGAAAGTGTATCACTAAAAAATATTTCAGAAGGACTCATTCGGGAGTTTAAACATCATGCTGAACAAAAAGAATTGAAACTTACCTGCACATTGGATAAAGAATTGCCCGAATTCATTCATACTGATTCACAACGATTAAATCAGATATTGAAAAATCTTTTATCTAACGCCATTAAATTTACAGAAAAAGGAAGTGTCAGTATAAATATTAAACGAAACTCCGAAAGCACAGTGATTATCTCTGTTACCGATACAGGTATTGGAATACAGGAAGACAAACAAATGGCAATATTTGAAGCTTTTCAACAAGCCGAAGGGGGCACTTCCAGAAAGTATGGCGGTACGGGTTTAGGCCTTTCCATTTCACGTGAACTTGCAAAATTATTAGGAGCTGAAATTAAGTTGAGCAGTAAATTAAACGAAGGATCTACTTTTTCTCTTATTATTCCGCTGGAAATACACCAAGAACAAGAACCTTTAGTAACCAATATAGTAAATAGACCTGTTTTGTATAAACCACGGTTGGAAAACGGTGTCAAATTTCTGAATTATCCCTCCATAGATGATGACAGAAATACAATAACCACGGATGATAAAGTAGTAATACTCATTATTGAAGACGATCTGAAATTTGCTTCTATACTTTTGGAGCAAGCTAACAAAAAAGGATTTAAATGTTTATCGGCCGCAACCGGTGAAGATGGTTTATTGCTTGCCGCAAAATACAAACCACAAGCAATCATTCTCGATATGGGGCTGCCAGGTATCAACGGACATGAAGTATTGCTCGAATTAAAAGCAAATCCATCCATAAGGCATATACCAGTGCATGTTATTTCGGCAAATGATCGTTCGTTAGAACCAATTAAAGAAGGTGCGGTAGAGTATCTGACGAAACCTATAAATAAAAAAGATTTGGAAGAAGCATTTAGCAAAATTGAAAAATTTGCCAGCAGAAAAATAAAAAACCTGCTCATTATAGAAGATAATGAAAATTCCAGAAAAGCAATGCAAATACTCATCGGACATAGTGATATAAAAATTTTTGAAGCAGGAAACGGCAAAGATGCTTTGGCTATGTATCAGGAAAATTATATCGATTGTATTATACTGGATATTGGCTTGCCCGACATTAGCGGGTTCGACCTTATCCATAAACTGAAGGATATAAAAGACCATAACATTCCGCCTATAATTATTTACACCGGCAAAGAACTTACAAAAGAAGAAAACAATGAACTTCAGAAATATGCCGAGACCATTATTATAAAAGGCATAAAATCTGAAGAGCGATTGTTGGATGAAACCGCTCTTTTCCTTCACAGGACGATCAGTAATTTGCCGGAATCAAAACAATTGATTATAAATAATTTACATGATAAAGAAGCTGTTTTCCATTCAAAAACAATATTATTGGTAGATGATGATTCGCGAAATGTATTTGCATTATCCAAAGTGTTGCAAGAGCGCGGAATGGAAATAATAAAAGCAGAAAATGGGAAAATTGCATTGGAAATGTTGGATAAACATCCCGAGATTGATATGATATTGATGGATATTATGATGCCGGAAATGGACGGTTACGAAGCAATGAAGCGAATACGATCTCAGGGGAAATTCAAGAACTTACCCGTAATTGCCCTCACAGCAAAAGCCATGAAAGATGATAAACAAAAATGCATTGATGCCGGCGCCAACGATTATATAGCTAAACCTATTGACGTAGAACGTCTGTTATCATTGATGCGAGTATGGTTAAGTAAATAAAAATGAAAATGAAAATAAACAACCCAGTTAAAATTTTAATGGTAGACGATATACCAGAAAATTTATTTGCTTTAGAAGTTATTCTTTCTGATGAGACTTATTTATGTGTGAGAGCAAGTTCGGGAAAGGAAGCATTAGAAATTCTTAACCGTGACCAAGATTTTGCCATCATATTAATGGACGTACAAATGCCTAAGATGGATGGATTTGAAACAGTAGAATTAATTCGCCAGAACGAAAAACTTAAACTTATTCCGATTATTTTTTTAACTGCCAGTATGGATAGTTCTGTTCAAATTTTCAAAGGGTATCTGGCTGGTGCAGTTGATTATATGATTAAACCGTTTTCTCCTGCAATATTAAATGCAAAAGTGGCTGTTTTTGTTGATTTGTACAGAAAGAATTATGAGTTATTGATTCAAAGGGAAGAAATGGAACTGCTTATAAGGGAGCTAACAAACCAGAGGAGAATTGAAGGTGAATTAATTATAGGTAAAAGTAATGCAGAAAAAGCCACACAAAAGGCCGAAGAGTCAGCTAATTTAAAAGATGCATTTCTTATCAACATGAGCCACGAGATACGCAGGCCCATGAAGACCATTATTGGTTTTTCAGATATATTGTCTAAAATAAAATTGGGTAATCAGGAAAATGAATATGTGAGAAAGATAAAATCGGCGGGAGAAAATCTACTAATTATTATTGATGACATACTTGACCTATCAAAGATTGAAGCAGGCATGTTGGTTTTTGAAAAAGACTATTTTAGTATTAAAGAAACTTTTAAGTCGCTCAATGTACTGCTATTGGGAAAGGCAAAAGAAAAAAACCTTGAATTAGTATTCATCTGCGATGAAGATGTTTCCGATATTTTGCTTGGTGACCGCATGCGCCTTGCGCAAATCATCAACAACCTTACGGATAATGCAATTAAGTTCACAGAAAAAGGGAAAGTACAGGTACACGCAAAGATTCATCAGCGGACAGATGAAAATACATTTGTTGAATTTTCCGTAAAAGATACGGGCATAGGAATATCCCAAAATATACTTGAGCATATTTTTCAGCGATTCTGGCAGGGAGAATCTAATACCACAAGAGAATACGGAGGAACAGGACTTGGGTTGAGTATCGCAAAAAAGTTGGTGGAACTCCAGGGTGGCACTTTGTCTGTTAAAAGTGAATTAAAGAAAGGCTCAGTTTTTTCCTTTTGCATCCCCTACAAAGAATCAATGCAAATTCATACGACACCAACATTCGTAAAGGAAAATATACTATGAAAGACTTGACCAATTAAAAATAATGTTGGTTGAAGACAATCACTTAAACGTAAAACTGATTTTGAGTTTGTTTTCTGAACATAGTTTGAAATTGCATATTGCATAGAATGGAAGTATGTGTGTGTATTGAAAAGCTCAAAGAAAACATTGGTTCGACTTTGCTCACCACATGTTTTGACATTATCCTGATGGACATGGAAATGCCTGTGATGAATGGATATGAAGCAACAACCATTATACACAATGAGTTTAAAAACAATATTCCAATTATTGCTATGACGGCTCATGCAATGGCAGGCGAAAGAGAAAAGTGTTTGAGTTTAGGGATGAACGATTATATTTCAAAACCCCTAAATGCAAATTTGCACTTTGAAAAAAACATTATTTAACTCTTAATTCCCCGTTCCCCATAGCGTATATATAATTCTGTTCCAACTGTTCGGCGTTTGGCTCTAGTCTCCGTTGCACCTAGAAGGAAAGCTCTGCTTTCCACATTATATTTACTATATGGAAAGTTGGAGTTTTCCTTCTCACCCGACCAAGCGAAAAACACTTGACCGAACAAAAACGTCGAACTACGCTACTTCGAACGGGGCTATTCTTCAAGAACATACTCCCTAACAAGGTTATCAATCTCACGTGAATTAATTCCCCACTTTGGATTCTCCTCTGTTATAATTAAAACTTTTTCATCTGTCACTTTTGCTTTTGTATGCAATACAAAACCGTCTTCAAAGTATGCTGATGATTTCCTTTCCCACTTTTCTCTGTAGTCAGTTTTTGTCATCATACCAAGATGTTCCCAATAGAATTTCCTACCAGTTATTAAATTCTCAATCGTAAAATCAGATTTTACTGTCCATGCTGAATTATCAAACTTTAGTTTGTCTTCGTATGAGTATGAAATGCGGCTTTTATACTCTTTCTTGTTTAGGTAACTAGCAATAATTAAAATAATCCTTTCGCTGGATGTAGTTTATCCATCGTCCCTATTCAGAAATAGTTTGCCTGTTTTTTCTTTGTTTAAATGAAATACGGTCTCTAAAAACATGCATCCTGACTCTATTTAAATGTTGGAAAGCTAGAAATAGGTTTTCCAATAACTGAATCCAAATAAGTTAAGAATCATTTTCAAAAACTTATTATTAAAAATTAAACACGCATAAAAGTCATAAGTGGTTTTCGGGACATTATTTCGTATTAACAGTACGCCTGATTACCCCACTAGTTAGGTGTAATCTCCTACAAATCTGGCTTAGGAGTTTTCACAAGTAAGTAAATCGCAAGCATGAGAGACAAATATCTTCCAGTAGAAAAGAAAACTGAACATTGCCTTGTATAAATGACATTAGTTGGTAATTATTGCCTTGTAAAAATTGAAAATAATTGCAATTATTGCCTTGTAAAAACAACAAAACACTTAGGTTTGTAACCTAAATATTTAAATGCATAGCAAAATGGCATATTACAAGCGGGATATAGAAGAAGAATTGATTCGTTGGAAGAATGACAATAAAAGACAACCACTATTGATAAGAGGTGCCCGACAAGTGGGAAAATCATCCGTTGTTCGGAACTTTAGCAGACAGTTTAAAAGTTATGTAGAAGTGAATTTTGAACAAGATAGCGAAGTCAAAAGTATTTTTGAGGGGAATTTGCGTCCTAAAGCCATTTGTGAACAGTTATCTGTTCTTTATGAAACGACAATTATTCCAGGCGAAACACTCTTGTTTTTTGACGAAATTCAAAGCTGTTTGCCGGCTATTTCATCCTTGCGTTTTTTCTATGAACAATATCCCGAATTACATGTGATTGCTGCCGGTTCGTTGTTGGAGTTTGCATTGGCAGAGCTACCTTCCTACGGAGTAGGGCGGGTAAGTTCGTTGTTTCTTTATCCGTTTTCATTTGGTGAGTTTTTACGGGCTGCAAATGCTGAATTACTTCGTAAATCCATTGCTAAGGCTTCTCCACAAAAACCTTTATCCGAAGCTATTCATACAAAAGCGTTGGAATTGTATAAACAGTTTTTGGTGCTGGGTGGTATGCCTAAAGTGATTTCCAGTTACTTTTCAGGTGGTGATTTGTTGTCATGCCAACGAGTCCTCGATAGTTTGATTTCTGCTTGTGAAGATGATTTCACTAAATATAAAAAGAGATCTTTGCCAACACTTATTCATATGGTTTTTAGATCGGTGGTGGAACATAACGGACAAAAGTTTGTGAACAACAAAGCTTTGCCGGATGCAAATCATTTGCAAGTAAAAGATGCTCTTGAACTTCTGACGCTGGCTAGCATGATTCTTCCAATTACTCATAGTGCCGCCAATGGAGTTCCACTGGGTGCAGAAATAAATCCCAAAATGCGAAAATTTATTGTTTTCGATTCAGGTATTTTTCAACGTATTCTGGGTTTGAAACTTTCGGAAGTATTGCTTAGAAATGATTTTGATTCGATAAACAAAGGTGCCCTTCCTGAGTTGAATGTGGGATTGGAGTTAGTGAAATCAGCATCCTGCTATCAACGACAAAACCTTTATTATTGGCATCGCGAAGCTAAAAGCAGCAATGCAGAAGTTGATTATTTAATTCAACGGGACACGCGAATTGTACCCATCGAAGTAAAAGCAGGAAGAAAAGGCAGCATGCAAAGTCTCAGAATTTTTATGGATTTGAAAAATACAGAGAAAGGTATTCGAATATCACAAGAGAATTTTTCAGCGTACCAAAATATAGAAGTCTATCCACTTTATGCAGTTGCAAATCTGCAAAAGAATCAATAGTTTTTTTTGTTCAAAGTTATTTCAATATTGTCAAGTATACTGTGCAGAATACTTGACAAAAAAAGTATTCAGACAAGTGTTACTGGCTAGAATTTATGCAACTCGTAGTTAAAGCCTTTATCAGAAAAGCCTCAATAGTGAATCCACTATTGAGGCTTGTTGTTGGATTTGGAATTCCAAATCAATTATCTGCTAATAATGTTTTTACAAAATACTTTTTCTTGAACCAAAATGCTACATTTACTAATGCAATCATTACCGGAACTTCGACTAATGGGCCAATAACTGCTGCAAAAGCTTCGCCGGAGTTGATACCGAAAACGGCTATGGCAACTGCAATGGCTAGTTCAAAATTATTGCTGGCAGCGGTAAATGATAAGGTTGTTGATTGCTCGTAGGTTGCACCTGCTTTTTTGCTCATGAAAAATGAACCGACAAACATGATAACAAAATAAATAAGCAATGGAACTGCTATTAACACCACGTCCATTGGTATTTTTACAATGTATTCGCCTTTGAGCGAGAACATTACTACAATGGTAAAGAGCAGGGCAATAAGCGTTAGCGGACTGATTTTGGGAATAAATTTAGTGTGATACCATTCTTTGCTTTTCATCCGAATAAGAATAAACCGTGTCAGGAAACCGGTAATAAATGGGATTCCCAAGTAAATGAAAACGCTTTCAGCAATTTGCCCGATGGTAATCTTAGAAACGGCATCGCTTGTAGGAATACCAAACCAACCCGGAGCAATGGCTATAAAGAACCATGCATAAACCGAGAAGAACAGTACCTGAAATATACTGTTGAAAGCTACCAATCCTGCTGCATATTGCGTATCTCCTTTGGCTAGATCGTTCCACACAATTACCATAGCAATACATCGAGCTAATCCAATCATGATAATTCCGTATACATACGGCAGATTAGAATTGTTTTCACCCGGGAAAAACTTGAATAGTAAAATGGCAAGTGCAAACATCAATACCGGTCCGATAATCCAGTTTTGAACCAATGATAATGTAAGAACTTTGGTATTGCGGAATACTTCCCCAAGTTCTTCGTATTTCACTTTTGCCAATGGCGGATACATCATAACAATTAATCCAATGGCGATAGGCAGATTTGTAGTGCCTGACGACATGCTATTCCAAAATACAGCCACCGAAGGAAACATCCACCCCAAAAATACACCAATAAACATGGCAAGGAAAATCCAGAGTGTTAGATAACGGTCGAGGAATTTAAGACGGGTTTTCACAATTGTGGTTTGATTTGTTCGATATAGAATTTATAGAAACCTTCTTTAATTTCATCGCGAACGCGGATAAATTCGCTCGAGATAAATTCTTCAGTTCCTTCGGCGTGACTTGGATCATCAAAACCAATATGCAAGCGGTGTTTTACTTTGCCGAAAAATGCGGGACATTCTTCGTTTGCACCACCGCAAACTGTGATTACATAATCCCATTCATCTTTCAGGTATTTATCTACTGAGTCGGAAGTGTGGTTACTAATGTCTATTCCGGCATCTTTCATGGCGGCAACAGCTTTTTGGTTGAGTTTGCCTGAGGCTTGTGTACCAGCCGAGCAAACGGTAATGGTTGAGTCGAACGATTGTAAAAAGCCGTGTGCCATTTGGCTGCGGCAAGAGTTTCCTGTACAAAGAATTAATACTTTCATGTTTATATCTGTTGAATTTGTTATTTTGAATATACTACTATAAATTTCTCAATTTCGGCTTTAATCATATCTCTTACATTTCGCGTTTCTGCCAAAATTTCTTCGTCTGTACCTTTGAATTCAGCCGGATTAGGGAAAGACCAATTTATCCGATTACAAATGCCTGGGAAAATAGGGCATCTTTCGGCATTTGCTGCATCGCATACGGCAATGACGTAAGCATATAAACGCCCTTGTTTGAAAAACTCAAATACGCTGTCGGTTTTGTTTTGAGAAATGTCAATGCCTACTTCTTTCATTACCTGAACAACGTAAGGATTTATTGTTCCTGCTTCTAAACCTGCACTTTCGGCAAAGAATTTATCGCCAGCCAAAGAGTTTAGAAATGCTTCAGCCATTTGGCTACGAGCAGAATTGTGTAAGCACACGAATAATACATTTAATTTTGGCATATGTATGTTTTTTATTTGTTTATTTATTTGCAAACAAGCTCTTTACTATCAGTATCTTTGAAGAAATCATTAAATGCCACTTTGAAACCAGCAATAGCTGAACCGCATAAGCAATAATTGATTTTTAATCCTTCCACTTGACCGTGTATGAGTCCCATTTCACGCAATTCTTTTAAATGCTGCGAAACAGTGGTGCGACTCAGTGGCAGTTTGTCGGAAATATCACCCGATATACAGGTTTTAGTTTCGGACAGGTATTTTAAAATAGCTAATCGAGCCGGGTGTGAAATAACCTTGGCAAAATTGGCTAGATCTTGTAGATCTTTATCAAATACTTCTGATTTTGTCATTTTGCTTTGTTGAAAAATGTCATAAACGTAGAACAATAGATTGTTGTAAAATAATAATCAAGTCAGACAAGTTTTTTAATCTATGTCCTTTTCTCGTTCTGAATCTTCTTCCATATCCTCTTGAATATTCAAAGATGAAATTACGTCGTTTTTGTCTTTTTGATTTCTTATTACCAGAAAAATAATCAAAGCAATTGCACAGACAAAAATCAGGTCTAGAATAATCCAGTTTGTTTCCATTGTGTTTGATTTTAAAGTAATACGAGTGTTATTGTTTTATGTCGCAAACATACGACATAAAACAATTGTTTCCAACTAAATCATATTACATTTGTGTGAAATCATCAGAAATGGACTTTGACTGAATCATTTTCCTTAAATATCTTTCCACTCTATTAAAGCGGTATTACGATTTGATAATTGTTTTACTTTTTCAATCCAAGCTAATTCGCTTTGTGCTTTGGCTTGCAAAAATGGGTTTTTGGTTTGAGTTAATGACAAACAAGAATTTACAACCCACCATTTGTTATGAATACCTGCACGTTGCAAATCTTTTTGTAATCTTTCAGCTTCAAATACAGGTGTTGCTTCGGGTAGTGTAACGACAACTACTTCTGTTTCCTGTGGATTGCGTAAACGAGGTAGCAAATGAGCAACAGCACCCGAAACTTCGCCCTGAGTACGTTCCACTTCTTTGTGATAACTTTCGGTTGCGTCCAGCAACAAAAGTGTATGACCGGTTGGAGCTGTGTCAATAACAACGATTTCATTGTTTGCTTTTTCCACAATATCGGCAAATGCTTTGAAAACGGCTATTTCCTGCGTACATGGAGAACGCAAATCTTCCTCGATATATTCCATATCTGAGTCCGACATATTGTTTTCCCTGGCTTTGGCTCTCACCTCATTTTTATATGCTTCCAATACTACAGTTTCATCTATTTTACTGACCGTTATTCCCGCTTTAATGGCAAAGTCGTAGTTGAGGTGATTAGCGGGATCAGTTGTAGTTAAGTGAACCTTTGCACCCCGTTTTTTCAATCCCAACGCTATATTGGTTGCAATGGTGGTTTTACCAACTCCACCTTTACCCATTGTAAAGACCACCTTTTTGCCTGACGAATACAAATCGTTTATCAAATCATCTAAACTTTTTTCGTCTTTAAGTGGCTTATATTCTTTGGTGCCTGATAGATTGTCTTCGGTCAACAATTGACGGATATTAGAGATATTGGATAGATTATAAGAACGGAGAGGAACGCTATAAACCGGATATTCTTTTAATTCAAGGGGCATGTTTTGTAATGCCGATTGTTGCCTGTTTTGAATTTGTTTAGAAATTTTGTCATTTTCATCAAACTGTTGTAATAGTCCGTTGATAATCAATAACTGATTTTGAATTTCCAACAGTTGCAATTCGTGCGAAGAACGGGCGGCTTCTTTCAATGCTGAAACCTCGGGGCGACTCACTAAAACCAATCGGGTAGCTTGCCCATCGGCAAGCGATTGAACGGCTTGTTTGTAAATCTCTTTTCGAGCTTCCAAACCTGACAATTGACCGAGACAAGATGCACCGTGTGTACTCTCGCTTATAAATGTACTCCAAGCTGAAGGAAGTTGCAGCATTCTCAGAGTATGTCCTGTTGGAGCTGTATCGAAAATAATATGATCGTATTCTTTTTGCTTTGCTTTATCTGTGATAAAATCGGAAAACTCATTGAAAGCCGCAATTTCCACCGTACATGAACCTGATAGCTGTTCTTCCATGTTTTGAATAACGCTTTCGGGCAGTTTGCCACGGAAAGGGGCAACTACACTTTCTTTGTATTTGGCTGCTGCTTCTTCGGGGTCGAGATTTACGACTGTGAGGTTAGGAACTTCGGCTATGGTGGTACCGTTACCATTTAGCGGCTGATTAAATACATCCTGCAAATTGGAAGCTGGGTCGGTGCTGATTAATAAAATGTTCTTTCCTATATCGGCTAATCCTATGGCTGTTGCGCAAGCAATAGAAGTTTTGCCCACTCCACCTTTACCCGTAAAGAACAGGTATTTGGTCAAATCAATTTCTGATAATTTAAAATCTTTCATTAGGTTCTTAAGTTTTATTTGACAGGTATAAAATTCAGATTAATGCCTGTCCACTCACTCAGTTGTTTAGTTGTTGGATATGTTTTTGAAACAACAATTTCTCCATCAACCAGTGTGATTGGTAAACCTTCAACGCCGTATTTCATCAAAAAATCGTTTACAGTTTTGTTCGAGACATAGAGTTGAGGTTCATCCTTTAAATTGTGGCGGGATATATTAACGTCCTTTCGTTTTAAGGTGTCCAATACTGCTGATATTCTCAATAAATCCGGATTAATACTTGGTCCGCATAATCCGGTTGGGCAACACATTGCCTCTTCGAAAATTTCTATAGTTTTCATTTGATTATACTTTTTCGTTGGTATGTAATTTACCGTTTTTGAGTTGAATTTTTGTATCGCCATATTCGGCTGCCATTGGGCTGTGAGTGACCATTATAACAGTAGTTCCCTGCTTTTGGTTTATCTCTTTTAAAATGCCCAGAATTTCTTCCGATAAACTTGGATCTAGATTGCCGGTTGGCTCGTCGGCAAGTAATAAATCAGGATTGTTTGCCAATGCCCGGGCTATTGCTACCCGTTGTTGTTGACCTGCCGAAAGTTCTTTAGGGTAATGAGTAGTGCGGTCGGACAAGCCAACCCATTCCAATAGTTCTAACGCTCGCTTTCGGTTTTTGTCCTTGTCGTTTTCTTTTACATTGAGTGCAATAGAAATATTTTCCAAGGCTGTAAGGTAAGGTACCAGGGCGAAGCTCTGCATAACGAAACCGACATGATTGCTGCGGAAAGTAGCCATGTCCTTTTCTTTGAGTAAGTCTAATTCCTTGGCATTGTATTTCATTTTACCAGAAGTTGGTTGTAATAAACCGCCCAAAATCAAGAGTAAAGTTGTTTTCCCCGAACCCGAAGCACCTGTAATAGTGACAAACGAGCCTTTGGGAATATCAAGAGAAAGGTTATCAACTGCATTGATTGCTCCATCGTGGCGTTGATATGTTTTTGTGAGATTATTTATTTGTATCAGCATAAATTAGTTACGAGTTTTTAGTTGCAAGTTACAAGAATAAACCAAGCACTTAGTTGATTGTAAATGAGTAAATTTTGGGTAAACCAAGCGGCAAAGCCGAACGATAAATTCATCTAATCTTCCTGCATGTTTGAAAATGGTTCGATTTTTCCTGCCATATAAGCTGGAATAAGGGAGCCTAAAACTGAAATAAAAATGGATAACCCAATGGATAAAAGTAGCAAGGTGTAAATTGGACTTACTACTATTCCAATAAATTGTGGACCCAACCAAACGGCTGCCAATGTTCCAACAATGTATCCGGCTATTCCACCCACTATCCCCATTATCAGGGCTTTCAATACCAAAATATAATAAATGTGGCGTTTGTGGTAGCCAATCATGCGGAGAATTCCAATTTCTTTGCGGCGTTCATTTACGTTAGCCCAAATATAATTGCCAATGGAAATGCTACCTACAAAAAGAATAATGATTAGAAACACCAATGATATTTTGTTCATCATTCGGTTGGTTTCTATTTGTGTAGAAACAATTTGACCAATGGTGGTAATGCGTGTATCGGGCAACACATTGCGAAGTTTACTCAAAAGTCCGTCCGATATTTGACTGCAACAGCCCATTATTTCAATGGCGCTAATTTGCTCTCCTGTACCTAACAGCTTTTGAACTGTATGAAGGTTTGCAAATACACGGTCATCGTCCACAGTACCTGTTTCGGGTAGCAGTTTTATAACTGTAAATTCTTTTCCTTCAATGGTAAGTGTGCTTTTTTCTTTCAATTTCAACCGTTGAGCCACAGCCGCACCGATAAAACAATCGGATTCTGCAAGGTCATCAATTCCTTTGCGTTGCAATTTGGGGTCTACGTATTTGGCGGGAGCTGCTCCCGGTTTAGGAGCGCAACTTGCATTTACTTTTTTACCAATGATACCACCTTGTTGCCATATTGGTTTAGAGGCAATTTCGCTCTTGGGCAAAATACCTGTCAGTACAATATTTTCGTTTCCAATTTTGACACGGCGTGTTAGCTTTGGCGACATATTATCGACACCCGGTAAAGTGGAAGTTACTATTTTCTCCACATAACTTTCGGGGAAGGTCGGTGCGTCGATATCGGCAGAGTAATAATTATCTACACTGGTTGCTTGTGGCAACACCAAAATGTTTGCTCCTAAATTGTCGAGGTTTACAGCCACTGCTTTTTCGGAAACTACCGAAATAGTGCGTATGCCTACAATAACTCCAATACCCAAGGCAATGGCCAATAAACCAGAAGTAAGCTGCGACTTACGATGCCACAGCTCTTTTAAAACTAAATCTATTAATCTCATGATCTTTTTTATTAACAGCCAGATCCACTACCACTTGGACAGCAACTACTTTTGATTACTTTTGTAGCAGCACTTACTAATTCTGTCACTACCACTTTCCCGTTAAACGTTCCTGTTGTTTGCCCTGAAGCATTTAGTACCGAAACAGCTGTTGTGTTGGGTGAGTTTTTCAAATTAAGTTGTTTGATAAATGCAGCTTCTTTGGGGTCTGCCAAATCAATTTCAATAATTGCAACATTGTTTTTCAGTTGGGTTGCAGCTGATTTACAATTTGCTAGAATTCCCGCTTTATCGGTGTTTGATTTTTTAGATACAATAATAAATGTGGATTTTTTGTTATTTATTGCTGCATAAACTTCATCCATTTTGGGACTTGGAACCAATGCTGCAATTTTGTTGGCTGTAGCATCAGCAAAAGTATAACCCCCTGTTGCATATCCTTTTGGTGAAATAGATAAAATTAGTGGCAGTGGTGCACCTGACAACCCCCATTCGCTTACTAAATCGGCATTTACAGGCAGGTCTCTATTCATTTGAATTACTACAGCATTTTTATATATGTTAGTTGCATTTTTGGCCACTGACATTGCTTTATTCAGATCGGATGCACCTGTTCCGGTGACAACAACAAACACTGCTTTTCCGGCCGCCTTGGCTTTGTTGAGTTCGGCGTGCAAAGGTGAACTTGCCTTAACGGTTTGTTTTACTTGTGTTGGTTGATTAGCACTGTTTTCGGTACTTGCTTGACTGCTTTCCTTTTTTGGATTTGCACAAGCATTAAATGTGATTGCTACTAAAAGCAGCGAAAGTAGCTGCAATTTCTTTGAAACTTTCATAATGAATTATTTTAAATGATTTTGTAATTAGTTTAATTACAATGATTTTCACTTGTACAGTCTATATCAACTGCTTTAATTTGTGAGAAAAAATTATCGAAAAGCTCCAGTTTTTCGGCAATGCAAGTTCCACACAAGCAATAGTTAATTTTCATTCCATCAATTTCGCCATGAATCAATCCCATATCACGCAATTCTTTGAGATGTTGTGAAACAGTAGTTCGACTCAGGGGCAGTTTGTCAGAAATATCACCCGAAATACAGGTTTTCGTTTCTGCCAAATACTTTAGAATTGCCAAACGAGCAGGGTGTGAAATTACTTTGGCAAATGTGGCTAACTCTTGTAGCTCTTTTTCAAATACTTCTGATTTTATCATAATAAGTTGTTGTATGTCGCAAACATACGACATATTTTATTATAACACAAATTATTAGCACTAAAGTTTCATAAAGATTGGATTAAATAAAAAATGCTGCCTAAACATTTTTTTGTGAAGCAGCATTTTTCTGTTTGTATTTGTTTTAATTTCAATATATTACTGCCGACTTTTCATATATTTCATTTACAGTTTCATTTGTAGCGGGTGTTTCTCCTTTTTTGTAGCCAAGGTCAGTTAAGCGTAAGTGATTAAATTTCGTGATTCCGGCTTTCTCAAGTATCTTTTTACCACAATCCACTGGACAACCATCAATTACTAACACGTTTGCTGATTTGAAAGCAGTGATTATAGGTTGATTGTCGATAGCAATCATTGACAAACAATTCATTTTGCGAACTTTATTGTCGCGCAGCTTTCTTGCTACGGTATCGGAAAGTTGTCCGAGATCTGATGCACCTGAACAGCTGACAACATTAAATTCACTTGTTCCACAGGCATGGTTTCTTTTGTTTCCATTTTTTTTGTAATTAAATAAGTATTCAATCATTTATTTGCTGTGCAATTTTTTGAGCAGCTACTTGGGCAAATTCTTTAATTTGCGCTTCGGTTACCTGGTTAATGGCAAATAGGTTTCTGTTGAATTCATACAGGCGGTCAACTATTATAATTTCGGGATTGAGGTTGGAGATTAAGCCTTTCATCATTCGGGAGGCGCAATTGATAAAACAACCTTCGAGAATAATGACCCGATTGGCACCGCTAACCAAACTGCGTTGTCCTGTGTTCTTTGTAAATGCTCCACCCAAACAGATTCGTGAAGTCTTATCAGGCAATAATGAAAAGCAGACTAAATTGGCTGCCTGACGGGAAACTTCACCTCGTAAACAAGCACCTTCACATGAAATAATGGCATAAGGAACTTGCTTTTGTGTTTGTGATTTTGCGAAATCTTCGCACATGGGGCAGACATTGTTTGTCTTTTCAATTTTTACTACTTCATAGGTTTTCTCTGTGGCATTGACAGCACATGAACAATTCTCTTTCATTTTGATTTCTTTTTAGTTACACATAGCGTGATATATTGCTATAGACGATAATCAAAAAAAAAGGATACAAAATATTCATTTAGGTTCACAACTTATTTCGCTACAATCATCGAAGAAGATATTGCAATTTGCTGTTAATGTGTTTTTCAGGACTTCTTTTGCTCTATGCAGCCTGATTTTGACCGAAGCGACACTGATTTGAAGTATTTCGGATATCTCTGCATTGGAAAGACCTTCGTATTGGCTAAGCACAAATGCAGACCTGTTCTTTTCGGTTAGTTCTCCGATAAATTGCCGGATGCAATCGTACATTTCTTTTTTTTCTATTTGGGTATCAAAAGTGGTGATAAGGTGGCTGTTGTCATAATGAATCTCTTTGGCATCTAACTCCTGCTGCGTTTTGCTAAACTTATAGTTACTGCTTTTCAATTTATCAATAACCGCATTGGTGGCAATGCGATAAATCCATGTGTTAATACTCGACTCGTTTCGAAATGTGTTTAAGGATTTATACACTTTCATGAAAATATCTTGCAATAAGTCTTCTGAATCTTCAATGCTAAAAGTACTATTGAGATACCGCCGAATTTTCGGCGAATAGCTTTCATACAATTCAGTGTAGTTTAAAGTTTGATTCATTCTTGAGAAAAATTTAGTTGAAACGTTTTTATTATATTTGGAGATACTGTAAATGGCTCGTTAAAATTCTAGCGAACTCCTTTAGTTCTAAGAATTTTTATTTAGAAACTGTTTAAAAAATAATATTAAAGTCTGTTTAGCATAAGTTTAATCATCGCTAAACGTATCATAGTTTCGCTTGTGTCAGTAAGAAATTCGAAATCTTTAGAAAGTCTTCGATAACTTTCAAACCAAGCAAAAGTTCTTTCAACCACCCATCTTTTGGGTATAACTTGAAATTTAGGCGAGTCATCTTTTCGGAGAATGACTTCGAGAATTAAACCGAAGTTTGTTTTGGTGTTTTCAATTAATTCACCACGATAACCGCCATCGGCAATGATCTTGATTCATCTACTAAAACGTTCTTTTAACAATGCGATTACTTTAGGTGCCGATTTGCTATCATGTTCATTTGCAGGGTGAACAACAACAGCAATGAGCAGTCCTAATGTATCAACGATAATGTGTCTTTTACGTCCCTTAATTTTCTTGCCACCATCAATACCACGACAAATTCCGCCACTACGGGTTGTTTTTACGGATTGACTGTCAATAAGACCCAAACTGGGAGATTTGTCTTTACCTGCATTAATGCGGACTTTATCACGAAGGTGTTCGTGAATACGTTCAATAGTTCCTTTATGCTTCCAAACAGTAAAATAGTAATAAACTGTTTGCCAAGGAGGAAAACTCAAAGGAAGCATACACCATTGGCAGCCCGTTTTAAACAAATAGAAGATGCCATCAAACATATTTCGAATTTCATATTTTCGAGGACGTTTGTCATTTAAAAGGTTGTCTACTATGTTCCATTGACTATCGGTGAGGTTGGTTGAATACGATTTCATTATTCATTATGTGTTTGGTATCCATAAAGTTGCGAAATTATATTTTACTAAACAACTGATAGTCAGTTTTAATTCACATTATTTTTTAAACAATTTCTTAATTTTCCTTTATCCATATTAAAAAAAGTAAGAATTACTCCCGAAAACTTATTCTTACTTTTCAACATTATTAAACTCAATCACAAGGCATTTTTTTGAGTGGATACCGGGGCTCGAAGTGTCAGGCGAGGGAAAAATGGATTGTATCCGCCGTCCCATTAGGAAAAGCTGTTATGACTTTTATGCTTCCATGAAAAAGGAATTACGCATAAAAGTCATAAGTGGTTTTCGGGGCATTGTTTTCGGATTGGTGGTACGTCTGAATATCTTACGATCTTTTTGGGTAAATTAAATATTCAAAGGAGGTTAAGTATTTATAATCAAGTCAAATAAGTAGAAATATTGATCCTTTTCTCATTTTGTGTCATAAAGGTTCACAGGTTTTGGTGGAAAAAACTATTCGGGCTTTTTAATAGAAAGTAAAGTTTTAATCGTGTCATTAACCTTTCTTGCAGAAGTATACGCATTCTCATATTCGTTTATGTGGACAGTTCCTCCCATTGATACGAAAGGATTACGGTATGCCATTTGACTTTCTTGTTTCTCGCGTGCAGAAAAATGAAATTCAGAGATGCCGGTCTCTGAGGCAATTTTCTGAATGTTTGTTTCATTTACGCCTGATCCGGCTAATACAATTACCCGATTTTGGGCCTGCTCATTTAATTTCTTTAGAAGTGGAATTCCTTCCTCGGCAGTGGGTTGTTGACCTGAAGTTAATATGCGGTCACATCCTAAATTAATGATTTCTTCAAGGGTGGTATGTGGATCCCGGCACATGTCGAAAGCCCGATGAAAGGTAACCGACATTCCTTTTGAGGCAGCCATGAGCTCATTCATAGCAGATATATTGATGTTCCCAGTGCTATTGAGTACTCCAAAAACGACGCCATTTACATTTAGTTTTTTGCACATTTCAATGTCCTTCAACATGCTTCTTATTTCAAGTGGTGAGTATAAAAAATCACCACTACGGGGACGTACAATAACATTTAACTTAATTTGTAACATTTCTCTGGCAATAGCAACTTCTCCAAATGAAGGGGTTGTACCTCCTTCAGGAATAGCTGTACATAATTCAACACGATGTGCACCTCCTTCCTGAGCGGCAAGGCAACTTTTTACAGAATTAGCGCAGATTTCAAAAGTATACATATTCTTTTTGATCTAAATAATAAAAATAAATGGTACTTGGTAATGATAATATATTGATTGATAATCGAACGTAAATATACTATGATAAAATGAACAAATAAAATTTATAATCTTTTATTTGTTCCAGAATTATTCTTAAAACATGACTATTGCGCTGATTAATAGCTTTCTGTATTATGCTATTTTTATCTTTATGATAAGTCTAAAATACTGTTGTAATGGATTTGTAAAATAGATATAATCTATTTTACAAAAAAGAGAATGTTTGACTGTGTGTTGTGCCTAGTTTTACTTACTTATGGATATCAACTTTCTTTTTGTTCGAATAAAAGAGTTATTCTCTGTCTTTCAGATAATGTTATTTTGGAAGAGGTTAACTGACGAATCCATAAATTATGTTACAATAAAAGGTTCCATTTAATGACTATGGAAAACTTTTTTTCTACCGAAAAAAATAGGTGTCCTATAATGTCTTATTAGATTATTTACTTTAACGGGTATAACCCATTTAGATTCACATATGAAACATTTTATTTATTTATTGTTGATCGCAGTGTTTTTCCCGATGTTAGCTTCATCTCAGGAAAATAATCTTCATCACCAATCAACAACTTATCAATGGCCAACTGATCCTCAAGTAAAAGCAAAACTAGATAATTGGCAGGATCAGAAGTTTGGAGTACTTATTCATTGGGGATTATATGCCGTGCCTGGCATTATCGAGTCGTGGCAAATTTGTTCAGAGCCGTGGATAGAGCGCGATAGCACCATGACATATGATGAATATAAGAAATGGTACTGGAATTTTAGTAAAGTATTTAACCCCACCAAATTTAACCCGGAACAATGGGCGCAAGCTGCAAAAGATGCCGGCATGCGCTACGTGGTATTTACGACTAAACATCATGATGGCTTTTGTATGTTCGATACTAAGCAAACTGATTTCAAAATAACGAACGGTCCTTTTGCATCTAATCCAAGAGCTGATGTTGCCAAATATGTTTTTCAGGCATTTCGTGACAAAGGATTTATGATTGGTGCTTATTTTTCAAAACCAGACTGGCACTCGGAGGATTTCTGGTGGTCTAAATATGCAACGCCCGATCGGAATACTAATTATGATATTCGTAAATATCCATGGAAATGGAATCGTTTCAAACAGTTTACTTATAATCAAATTAGTGAGTTGATGCACAACTATGGTTCCATTGATATTCTGTGGCTCGATGGAGGTTGGGTTCGTCCACTCGAAACCGTTACCGATGAAGTTCGTGGCTGGGGTGCCGCTATTCCTGCTTGGAATCAGGAGGTAGATATTCCACGTATTGCTAAAATGTCTCGTGAGGTGCAACCGGGATTATTGGTTGTCGATAGAACTGTTGCCGGACCCTATGAGAATTATCAGACACCTGAACAAGCCATTCCTGCACAAGCTCTTGATCATCCATGGGAAAGTTGTATAACATTGGGTAATGCATGGGGGTTTGTTCCTAATGACCAATATAAATCGCCAACAAAGGTTATCCACAAACTAATTGAAATTGTAGCCAAAGGTGGAAGTTTATTGTTGGGTGTTGGTCCTCGTCCTGATGGTACAGTGGAATTGTCGGAAGTAAAAATACTAAAAGAGATTGGTGACTGGATGAAAGTAAATGGTGCTGCTATTTACGGAACTCGTATCAGCAAAGTCTGTCGTGATGAAAACACATTTTTTACTCAAAGCAAAGATGGTAAGACTCAGTATGCTCTTGTTTGTCTTCCTGAAGACAAGGCAGTTCCAAAAACTGTGGAATGGAAAGGCAACCTCCCTGAGAAGGGAGCTAAAATGAAATTGTTAGCTACCGGAGCTACCGTAAAGTGGACAATTACAGGTGATGAAGTGAAAGTTACATTACCTGCATCGTTTACACTAAAAAAATGTTATTCGGCATTGACCTTTTCGTTTTAACACTTCTCTTGAAAAAAATATTTTGTCGTTGTTGTTAACTGACCACTAACCTTTATAAGAGGGTTAGTGGTTGTTAAATACAAAAGCCTTGATAGGTAAAAATCAAATTTATTGATCTATGAATCAAGATGCTGTATTAAGTTTGGGAGTAATAGATGAATTGTAAATCAGTTGATCGTGTAATATGAGAGTAATGAAAAATCAATTATTTTGTTTGTGTTTTATTCTTTGCTGGGGAGCTACTTCTCTTCTTGGGCAAGAAAAACGCGAGCAGAAGACTTCTTTCCAGATTGCCGATAAATGGTTGCCGGAATATGATGTCCGGTCGGATATTGCTATTCTTTATGGGATGGATTCTACTTTTACTGAACGTTATCAATCTTGGAAAGATAAAGGTTATCATATTCAGTTTATGACCGGTATTGCATGGGGAAATTATCAGGATTATTTTACCGGAAAGTTTGATGGGCATACGCATTTTGATGACGCTCAGGTAGATGTAAAAGGCGATACCATTTGGCATAGTAAAGACGTTCCCTATGTAAATCCATCAGAATCTTATTTGACTTATATTAAATCGTCCGTAAAAAAAGCGATTGACACTGGAGTTACATCTATTTATCTCGAAGAACCTGAATATTGGGCTGCCGCCGGATATGGTGATTCTTTTAAGCGTGCGTGGCTGAGCTATTATGGCTTTCCATGGGTTGCCCAACATTTGTCTCCGGAGGCTACTTACTTATCGTCAAAACTAAAATACCAGCTCTACTACAATGCATTAAATGAGATATTCAGTTATGCTAAAAACTATGCTAAAACCAAATGTGTCGCTCTGAAATGTTTTGTGCCGACCCATTCATTGCTTAATTATGCAGCATGGCAGATTGTAAGTCCCGAAGCAAGTTTAGCTTCTCTTTCGTCTGTTGACGGATATATTGCACAGATATGGACCGGAACATCTCGTGTTCCGGTGTATTACAATGGCTTGATGAAGGAAAGAACTTTTGAAAATGCTTTTTTGGAGTATGGTACAATTTATTCGATGGTGGAGTCAACTAAACGAACCGTCTATTTCCTGACTGATCCTATTGAAGATGGTATTCGTTCGTGGAATGATTATAAACGAAATTATCAGGCTACTTTTACAGCACAACTGTTGTATCCAAAGGTGAATAAGTATGAAGTAATGCCATGGCCCAACCGTATTTATTTGGGGAAATTTCCTGTAGAAGGCAAGGACTCAATGCAAGCAATCTCTCCTGCATTTGCCACACAAATGCAGGTCATGGTAAATTGTCTGAACGATATGCCTCTGTCTGAAAACAAAGTAAATGGTACATCTGGAATAGGCATATTATTAGCAAATTCCATAATGTTTCAGCGTTTTCCTGTTCATAAAGGCTATGATGATCCTCAGTTGTCTAATTTCTATGGAATGGCTCTACCTCTGCTTAAGAGAGGTATTCCGGTAGAAATGGTTCATTTCGAAAACCTTGGGATTGCAGAGTCATTGAAAAAAATTAAGGTCCTAGTGATGAGTTATTCGAATATGAAACCTCTCACTTCAATTGGGCATACCTATTTAGCAAATTGGGTTCGTAAGGGAGGTGTTATAGTCTACGTCGGCCGTGACGATGATCCTTTTCAAACTGTGCAGGAGTGGTGGAATACCAAAGGCAATAGCTATAGAGCACCATCCGAACATCTTTTTGAACTTATGGGAATAAACATAAAATCTAACCAAAGTGAATACCGATATGGAAAAGGTTGTGTATATTTATTGCGTAAAAATCCAAAAGAATTAGTAATGCAGAAGGCGCAAGATGATGCTTTTGTAAATATTGTAGAAAAAGGATATGAGCGTGCTGGTGTAAAAGATTGGCATACGAAAAATTTCTTTTACCTAGAACGTGGTCCTTACACTATTGTTTCTGCTATGACAGAAAATGAAGACACAGCATCTGTTGTAATTAATAGACCGGTAATTGATTTGTTTAATCCGGAGTTGCCAGTCTTAAATAAGAAGGTAGTACACCCTGGAGAACAGGCTTTTTTGTATGATTTGTGGAGAGTTAAAGATCAAAAAACTCCGGCTGTACTTTGTGCTGCATCACGCATCTATAAGGAGGAGCGATTTGATAAATCATATTCATTTCAAGCAAAAAGTCCTACACTGACGAAAAATGCAATGAGAATACTGCTACCGACAAAACCTTTACAGACTAAGGTGGCTTGCTCTATTGATAATAAGGCAGTAGAATATGACTCTGAATGGAATGAGAACTCTCATACCTTATTACTTCAGTTTCAAAACAGGTCAGAGGGCATTGATGTTAAACTAAATTGGTAATCAGGCAGACATGGAGAAAAAAGTATTTTTACTGGTTTTGCTAACTTTATCATCTTATTATGGCAAAGTGTTGGCTCAAACAGGGAGCGCTGTTGAACCTGTTCGTTACATTGGCGGTGAAGTGGCAGATCCGACAGTACACGATGGTAAATTGAGATTGGCTGTGGGTGTTGAAAACAGACAGGTGCTAAGAGCTAACCGTACACATTTCGAAAAGGCAGATGGCTATGGTTGGACCTACAATCATGCACCGAATATTGCTTACTGGAATAATCAGTTTTATTTGCAATATATTAGTGGGGCTATTGATGAACATGTTGCACCTGTGCATACAATGCTGGTCACTTCCAAAGATGGGCGAAACTGGTCAATGCCGCAGGTTGTTTTTCCTGAATATAAAGCACCTATGGGGGTGAAAATTCCCGAAGGATACAACGGTTATATGATGCATCAACGCATGGGTTTCTATGTGGCAACTGATGGACGATTACAGGTTTGTGGTTTTTATGGTCATACAGAACACCCTTTTCGTAATGGTGGAATAGGGAGAGTAGTACGTGAGGTGTATAAAAACGGAACATACGGTCCTATTTATTTTATTCGTTTCAGCAGTTATAACAATTGGAACGAAAGCAATACCAGTTATCCGTTTTATACAAAATCGAAGGATGCAGGATTTGTGAAGACATGTCAGGCATTACTTTCAGATAAATTGATGACTCTGCAGTGGATTGATGAAGATAGCGGCAACGATAATTTTTATCCGTCTTTAGGTGCAGTAAAAGATAGTGTAGAGGCTAGCTCTTTTTATCATCGTAAGGATGGAAAGGTGGTTGTGCTTTGGAAAAAATCGATGAGTGCCATTTCATCTGATGAAGGAGTAACATTGTCTCATCCTGTAAAAGCTCCAACTTTAATTATGCCAGGTGGTAAAAACTGGGGGCAGAGAACAGAAGATGGACGTTACGCTATGGCCTACAATCCGATAGCAACACAGGAATATCGTTACCCTCTTATAGTGGTAACGGGAGATGATGGAATCGTTTTTGACAATATGCTGGTTGTACACGGCGAAGTGCCGCTGCGCCGTTTTTATGGACGTTGGAAAGATTTCGGTCCGAACTACACAAGAGGTATTGTGGAAGGAAATGGTAATCCTCCCGGTAATGATATATGGCTTACTTATAGCGTAAATAAGGAAGATATTTGGGTGAGTCGTATTCCACTGTCGGTTAAATATTCTGTGGAAGGCGATGTGAAAGATAACTTTGATAATGTGGACGTGAACGGGGCTGTTCCAGATTGGAATATCTATGCTCCACAATGGGCTCCAGTAAGTGTTACTCCATTTCCCGATACAAAAAATAAGAGTCTTCTGCTTTCGGATAGTGATCCTTACGATTATGCAAAAGCTGTTCGGATTTTTAAAACAGGAAACAAAGCAACGATTAACTTTAAAGTGTTTTTGAACCAAAATAATAATGGCATGTTGAGAATTGATGTCACCGATCGTTTTGGTAATCGTCCTGTTCGACTTTGGTTTGACGAGAATGGTTATCTGAACACTATGAATGGAAGTACTCTAACCCGCTTGCAACACTATGTTTCCGGAAAATGGTATCAATTAGAACTTACTGTCTATGCAAATGTAACCGGTAGTTTTGATGTTGCTGTAGATGGCACTTTTGAAAAATGCACAACTTACAGAGGCTGTGAAGTCAGTGGAACGACTTTCTTTTTGTACCGGTGCGTACAGCAATTTGCCTGACCGTTCGACGCCAAATCAAAAAGTGTCAGCACCATTAGTTGGAGCAGATGATCCTGTTTCTACGACAACTTATTATATCGACGATGTGACTATTGTTTCTAAATAATTGAAATCAGCTATTTTGAAAATATGAAAAAAATCTTTTTATCTTGCTTAGTTGTTTTTGCAGCTTGCCATATGCATTCACAAACTGTCGATCGTCTGGAAAATCCTGCTGATTGGGTAAATTCGCTTATGGGATCCCAGTCGAAGTATAGCTTGTCAAACGGCAATACTTATCCGGCAATTGCTTTGCCATGGGGGATGAATTTTTGGGTGGCGCAAACCGGAAAAATGGGAGATGGTTGGCAATATACCTACGATGCAGATAAAATAAGAGGTTTTAAACAAACACATCAGCCGAGTCCGTGGATAAATGACTATGGTCAGTTTTCTATTTTGCCCATGACGGGTACGCCGAAAATTGATGAAGACGCACGTGCCAGCTGGTTTTCGCATAAAACCGAAATAGCTAAGCCCTATTATTACAGTGTCTATCTAGCCGATTATGATGTGACAACGGAGATAGCACCAACCGAACGCGCAGCGTCGTTCCGTTTTACTTTTCCACAAACAGATAGTTCATTTGTGCTTATTGATGCTTTCGATAAAGGTTCATTTGTAAAAATATTCCCTTCCGAAAAAAAAATCATAGGTTATACCACACGTAATAGTGGTGGTGTTCCTGCTAATTTCAAAAATTATTTTATTATTTATTTTGATAAATCTTTTGAGAGCCAATCAGTATGGAGTGGAAACAAATCTCTTAAAGGTGTTCTCGAATGTGTAGATAATCATGTTGGGGCATTGATTCATTTTAAAACTAAAAAGGGAGAGAAAATAAATGCTCGCGTGGCATCCTCATTTATTAGTTTTGAACAGGCCGAACTGAATCTTCGTGAAATTGGGAAAAAGGATTTTGATGAAGTAAAGCAATTGGCTAAAGATAGCTGGAATAAAGAACTAAATCGCATTGTGGCTGAAGGTGGTACTGTTGATCAAACCCGTACTTTTTATTCGTGTTTATACCGTACGATGCTTTTCCCCCGTAAGTTTTACGAACTAGATGCCAATGGAAACGTTGTGCATTACAGTCCTTATAGCGGCGAAGTGAAACCCGGCTATATGTTTACAGACAATGGCTTTTGGGATACTTTTCGAGCAGTATTTCCACTTTTCAACCTGATTGAGCCTACGTTGAATGCCCATATTCAGGAAGGGTTGGTAAATGCTTATAATGAAAGTGGTTGGCTTCCAGAATGGGCTAGTCCAGGACATCGCGATTGCATGGTAGGTTCTAATTCTGCTTCCATTATTGCTGAGGCATATATGAAAGGTGCTCGTGGATACGACATCAATAAACTTTACGAAGCTGTATTGAAAAATAGTAACAATGAGGGACCTTTGGGATCTGTAGGACGCAAGGGTGTGGTTTTTTACAATAAATTAGGTTATGTGCCGTATGATGTGAAAATCAACGAGAATGCAGCCCGAACTCTTGAATATGCTTACGATGATTATGCTATCTATCAATTGGCAAAACTATTGAAACGCCCGAAAAAGGAAGTGGATTTGTTTGCTAGGCGGTCTCTGAATTATAGAAATGTATTTGACTCAGAAACAAAGTTGATGCGTGGACGAAATCAAAATGGAACGTTTCAGAAACCGTTCAGCCCATTTAAGTGGGGCGATGCATTTACCGAAGGAAATAGTTGGCATTATACTTGGTCCGTATTTCATGACATTCAGGGACTTGTTGGCCTTATGGGTGGTAAAGAGAAATTTATCTCTATGCTTGACTCGGTGTTTGTTGTTCCGCCCGTATTCGATGACAGTTACTATGGTTTTCCTATACACGAAATCAGAGAAATGCAAATTATGAATATGGGTAACTATGCACATGGTAATCAACCTGTTCAGCATTTGATCTACCTTTATGATTATGCCGGTCAGCCATGGAAAACTCAGGCGCATGTGCGCGAAGTGATGGACAAGCTTTACTTTGCAACTCCCGATGGTTTTTGCGGAGATGAGGACAACGGACAAACTTCTGCCTGGTATGTATTTTCAGCTATGGGCTTCTATCCTGTTTGTCCAGCTTCGGATCAGTACGTTTTAGGCGCTCCATTGTTTAAAAAGATAGCGTTGAATCTGGAGAATGGGAAACAGGTAATTATTGATGCACCTCAAAATAGTAACACGAATAAATATATAAATTCGCTAACATTTAACGGTGTACAATATACCAAGAATTGGCTTAGCCATTCGGATCTTATGAAAGGAGCACAATTGAATTTCGAGATGTCGTCACAACCTAATATGATAAGAGGAACGTCAAATACTGATGCTCCTTATTCATTCTCGGTCAATGAAAAATAGTTGAGATGTATAAACACATATCAGTCGAATTAGTTTTGATGAATAGCACAGTAAAATATGATATTACAATACAACGTTAATCTTATAGAATCATGACTTCACGCAGAGACTTTTTACGTACAGGAGGAATGGCATTGGCCGGGCTGGCAATGAGCAAAGGTATTTTTGGTAATATATTGTCACCGGCAGTCTCAGCAAAGGCATCGCCATTACAACCTTCAGACATTACTTATGTTAGCAAACGTCCTATATTGGCAAAACGCAATTTTACCTCAAAAGCTGTAGAGGAGGTTATTCATCAACTAAAACCCAAAATTAAAAATCCAAAATTGGCATGGATGTTCGAAAACTGCTATCCCAATACACTGGACACAACAGTGGAATTTGAAATGAAGAATGGGCGTCCTGATACCTTTGTTATTACCGGTGATATAGAAGCTATGTGGTTGCGTGATTCATCTGCCCAGGTTTTTCCTTATTTGCCTTTGGCATCGAAAGATAGTCAATTGAGTCTTATGATTGAAGGGATTATTCGTCGTCAAAGTTGGTGCATTAATCTGGATCCGTATGCTAATGCTTTCAATAAAGGAGCTACTGGAAGCGAATGGGATAAGGATCATACCAAGATGATACCTGAGTTACACGAGCGCAAATGGGAAATTGACTCTCTTTGCTATCCAATCCGTTTGGCATATCATTATTGGAAAACAACCGGAAATACTGCTGTGTTTGACGAGAGCTGGAAGAGTGCCATGAAACGCGTTTATGAAACCTTTTTGGAACAACAACGCAAAAAGGGAACAATGGATACCGCTTATTCATTTACCCGTGACACAGATAAACAAAGCGATACTGTACTCAATAAAGGATTTGGAAGCCCGGTTAATCCGGTAGGTTTAATCTGTTCTTCTTTCCGCCCATCGGACGACTCAACGCTCTTTAGCTTCTTGATTCCGTCTAACTTTTTTGCAGTTGAATCATTAAATCAATTAGCCGAAATATCCAATAAGGTTACTGGCGATATCAGTTTTGCTTCAAAATGTAAGGCTTTGGCCAAAGAGGTGTTTCTGGCTGTAAATCAATATGGAATTGCCACTCATCCGAAATATGGAAAAGTATATGCTTATGAAGTGGATGGTTTTGGTGGACACGTCTTTATGGATGATGCTAATGTTCCCAACTTGTTGGGCTTGCCTTACCTTTGTTCATTTATTAAAATCTCCGACCCAATTTATAAAAATACACGTCGTTTAGTTCTCGGCAGTGACAACCCTTATTTCTTCAAAGGAAAAGCGGCTGCCGGTGTGGGTGGTCCACACGTAGGCCTCGATTGGATATGGCCAATGAGTTTTATCATGCAAGCACTTACTTCTACTGATGAACATGAAATTGGTGAATGTCTTCAGACGCTTATACGTACAGATGCAGAAACCGGATTTATGCATGAAGCGTTTCATAAGGATGATGCTATGAAGTTCTCTCGTCCTTGGTTTGCCTGGGCAAATACATTGTTTGGAGAACTTATTATTAAAATTGCAAACGAACACAAATCACTTTTGTCGGTAGAAAGAGACGTCGAATATCAACTAAAGTGACATCTTAGAATATCAATTGATACTAAAATCGATATACAGAATATAATAATTACACAAATGATAAAAAGGAATTTATTGTCAATTCTACTTCTGCTGCTTGCAGCTTTGCAGTGCGGAAACGCGCAGACGAGAGATGTTGCGCGGTACGTTGATCCCTACATTGGAACGGGCGATCATGGTCATGTTTTTCTTGGCGCTCATGTTCCGTTTGGTGCGGTTCAGGTGGGGCCAAATAATTATGTGAAAGGATGGGACTGGTGTTCGGGCTATCACTATTCTGATAGTATTATAACAGGGTTTTCACAAATGCATCTTAGTGGTACAGGTATTGGAGATTTAGGTGATATTTTGATGATGCCTTATACCGGTAAAGTTAAGACAAGTCCAGGTACAGAAAAAGCTCCTTTATCTGGTTGGGCCACGCTATACACTCACAAAGATGAGGTAGTTAAGCCAGGTTATTATTCAATGAACCTGAGAGCTTATTCGATAAAAGCAGAACTGACAGCTACAGAACGTGTAGCATTTCATAAATATACTTTCCCGCAATCTTCAGCAGCACACATAGGTATCAATCTGGCTATAGGTATTGGTTGGGACAAGCCCGTCAAAACTTTTATCAAAAAAGTAGATGCTACTACTTATACCGGCTATCGTTACTCTACGGGTTGGTCAAAAGATCAACGGCTATACTTTGCTATAAAACTGTCGCACGGAGCTGATGCAACCGTGTTGTTTAATGGTATGAAGCCACAAAAAGGAATTGAATTAGAAGGAGATTCTGCTATTGCGGTTTTGAATTTTAAGACCTTGGCTAAAGAAGTTGTCATGGTCAAAGTTGGAGTTTCTCCGGTAAGCGAATCAAATGCTTTGGCTAATATTATGGCGGAGATTCCGGCATGGAATTTTCAACAAGTGGCTGATAATGCCTATGCAAAATGGAACAAAGAATTAGGTAAAGTCTCTGTTGAATCAAAAGATATTCATCAATTGAGAACCTTTTACACTGCCATGTATCATATGTTTACTGCCCCAGTATTATTCAACGATCATAATGGCGATTACAGAGGCACAGACAAAAAAGAATATAAAAATCCTGGATTCCAAAACTATACAGTTTTCTCGTTGTGGGATGTGTACCGTGCTGCACAACCGCTTTATACCATCATTCAGCCCGATCGTGTACCTGATATGGTGCAATCGCTGCTTGCCATTTATAAGCAACAGGGTAAATTACCGATTTGGCCATTGATGGGTTCAGAAACAGATTGTATGGTGGGTTATCCGGCTATTCCTGTTATTGCAGATGCTTATTTCAAAGGTTTCAAGGGCATTGATCCGGAATTGGCATTTGAAGCCATGAAAACATCTTCAATGCGAGACGATTACGGTGTAAACTATATCAAAGCAAAAGGTTATATTCCGGCCGACAAAGAAAAGGAATCGGTTTCTAAAGCACTTGAATATGCGTTGTCTGATTGGGCAATTGCTCAACTAGCCCAGAAACTGGGTAAGCAAAGCGATTATGAATACTATTCAAAACGTGCTAAAGCATATACTCAATATTTCGATCCAAAGACTGGTTTTATGCGTCCAAAACTTGACAACGGATCCTTCCGCGAACCGCTTGATCCGTTCAAATCGATTCATGAGTGGGGCGATTATACTGAAGGTAATGCATGGCAATACACTTGGTTGGTACCTCAGGATGTTGAAGGTCTGATTGGTCAGTTTGGAGGTGAAAAACCTTTTACAAATAAACTAGATAGCTTATTTATAGTTCAGGGAAGTATGGGAGCGGAAGCATCCCCCGATATCTCAGGTTTAATTGGTCAATATGCTCATGGCAATGAACCAAGTCATCACATAGCTTATTTGTATGCTTATGTTGGGCAACAATGGAAAACGGCTGAAAAGATTCGTTATATTCTTGAAAACCGCTACTTTGATAAACCTGCAGGACTGAGTGGAAATGAAGACTGTGGCCAAATGTCGGCCTGGTATATTTTATCTTCTTTAGGCTTCTATCAGGTTAATCCTGCCGGTGCTTGTTTTGTATTTGGTTCTCCGTCGTTCGATAAGGCTACCATTACCTTGCCTGCGGGTAAAAAACTCATAATCGACGTACATAAAACAGGTACAACCAATATTTATATCCAGTCGGTGAAGTTGAATAGTCAAACTTATTCTCATTCCTTTATCACTTATAAAACCATTATGGAAGGTGGTACTTTGGAATTTGTAATAGGTGATAAACCGAATAAAGAATTTGGAGTTAACGAACAAGACAGACCTAAATCAAAGGTTTATTAAATGAATAATTAGTGAGCTATTACTTTTGATGATGGCCTAATTGAAACACAATAAAAAATCATTCCAATGAAGCATTTTATATCAATACTTCTTCTCTCTCTCTCGTTTGCCGGCGTATCAGCACACGAGCAATATGAATTGAAGAGCGGATGGCAATGTCAGAACTCCAAACAAGTGACGGTGACAGGTGAACAACTTAGTAAGTCAGAATTTACATTGAATGGTTGGACACCTGCTACTGTGCCGGGAACAGTTCTCACTACCATGCTAAATAATAAGGAGGTTCCTGACCCATTCTACGGAATGAACAACAAAAAAATCCCTGATATCTATTATACAGGTCGTGATTACTATACCTATTGGTTTGTGAAGGATTTTCAGGAAACACAGGTAAAGGGTAACGATCAGGTCTATCTCAACTTTCGCGGTGTTAACTATGCCTGCGATATCTTTCTTAATGGCAAAAAGGTAAATCCTCAACGTCATTACGGAATGTACCTTCGTCAGTCTTACAATGTCACTTCGCTGTTGGCTAAAGACGGGAATAATCGCCTGGCGGTGATTGTTTATCCCGTTGATCCCGTAGGAGACCCGAACGGTGGTCAGGGTGGGGATGGTCGTATTGCGAAGAATCTATCGCACCAATATACTGCCGGATGGGACTGGATTCAGCCTATTCGCGATCGCAATACAGGTATTTGGGATAAGGTGACAATTGAAAAGACGCATGGTGTCTCGTTGAAAAATCCACATGTTATTACTATTGTTCCCGGGAAGCGAGATCCTGAGGCTAAGCAACAAGAACCGACTATCATCAAAGCTACGATAGAAGTGGAGAATCCGCAGGCAAAACCGATTCGTGGAACTGTAGAATATACCATTGACGGTAAAACGGTGAAACAGCCTGTCGTGCTTGCGGCTTCAGGAACCACCGAAGTAAAACTTCCAGACCTTACATTGAAAAATCCAAAACTTTGGTGGCCGAATATGTATGGAGAGCATCCGCTTTATGACCTTATCTATCGTTTTGTGGCAACTGATGGCAAAGTATTGGACGATACAGACCTAAAAGTCGGTGTGCGTGAAATTACACATGCATGGAACGAACATACCCGTAGTATGCAATTTGCTGTCAACGGTCAGAAAATATTCATAAAAGGGGGAAATTGGATTATATCCGATGCCATGTTGCGGTTTTCTCCCGAACGATACGATGCTGAAATTCGTTTCCATCGTGATATGAATCTCAATTTAATCCGAATCTGGGGAGGGGCGCTCATTGAACGTCCTGAGTTCTATGATGCTTGTGATAAATATGGTATGCTTGTGTTTCAGGATTTTTGGTTCTCAGGCGACTGCAATGGTCGTTGGGTGGATCCGATGAAGAAAGAAAATCAGTGGACTCGTCGCCAATATCCTGACGATCACGCTTTATCACTCATTTCTATGGCTGACATGATCAAGATGATACGTAATCATGCGTCGCTTGCCATTTGGTGTGGCGGTAATGAAATTCCACCGCCTGCCGATATTTTGATTCCTTTGCAGGATTCAATTTTGCCTAAATTGGATGGTACGCGTTGCTTCTTTAAATATTCAAATACCGATAGTATGTCTTACAATTCTATTGGAGGTAATGGAGATGGACCCTATACCATTCAGGATCCTAAGACTTTCTGGACTTATCGCACTTTCCCGTTCAACTCCGAAGTGGGCTCTGTAGGAACCGGCGATGCAGAATCACTCGAACGATTTCTTCCGAAAGAAAATCAGGTAGTGCCACAATATCAGCAAAATAAAGTTGACTCTGTGTGGGATTATCACAAAGACATTGGTTATGGCAATTTTATTGCACCTTATGGTAATCCTAAGAATATTAAAGAATTTGGAGATATTGCCCAGTTGGTAAATTTTGATCAGTATCGTGCACTTGCCGAAGGATTTAATGCTCATGCTTGGGATTGGTATACTGGTTTTATAATATGGAAAACTCAGAATCCATGGACAGCGCTACGTGGGCAGATGTATGATTATTACCTTGATGTAAATGCCTGTCTTTATGGTCTTCGCAGTGGTAGTGAGCCTTTACATGTAATGTGCAATCCAGTGGATGGAATGACGATGGTCGTTAATAATACTTTTCGTCCTTATCACGACATGATGCTTAAGACTTCCTTTATTGATCTCGAAGGAAAAGAAATTCCGGCAAACGATATGATTGTTGAGATTAGCCCAACATCGGCTCAGCAGTACTTCCCTTTGAAAACAGATATCGACAAGCAACGGGCTAAGAAAGGGACGTTCCTTAAAATGCAGATTATAGATGCTCACCGAAATTTGATGAGCGAAAACATCTATTGGTTACCTGATTCAACAGGTAATTACTCCGGATTGCAACATATGAGGAAAGCGAATGTGACTGTTACAGCTCGCAAAGTTTCTTCAAATACGATTGAGGTTAAAATAGCTAATCCTTCAGACAATCCTTTAGCTTTTTTCAATCGGGTTTCGCTTGTAGATCCTGTAACTGGGAAACGTGTAATGCCTGTATTTTATGACAATAATTATGTGTCGGTACTCCCTGACTCAGAAAAAATAATACGTTTGGAATATAATGGAAACAGTAATGGGAAAGTGACAGTAGAGGGCTGGAATGTTCCGTTTCAAACTATACCGATTCTGAAATAGATAATTCTAATGGGATGTCTAAATTGGGACAGACTTTTAAAAAGGTAGTCAGACTATCTATATTTATATTAAACGAACTGAGTTCTGAATTTGATAGAACTCAGTCCGTTTAATCATAGTTATTAATATTGAGGAAATTACGAAATATCAATTACAGAATAAACTTTTTCCAGATATAATATGTTGTGAATACTATCAAAGATGAGTCACGAATTGCAATGATAATATTTTTTATATTTCAAGTTCGTGATAGAGCGTTAAATTACATACAGGCATTTTACCTTTTTCATTCATTATGATGAATATAGAAACCAATTTTGCTGAGCGATTACGCTACGATGATAAAAAAGTCATGGAAGAAATTTTTGCGCTTTTCCATACCAAAATTTTTCATTTTTCAATTGCCTATCTTAAAAATCAACATGATGCGTACGATCTTGTTCAAGAGGTTTTTATAAAAATCTGGGAAAGCCGATTCACTTTAAAGAAAGATACTAACTTTGAAGCTTATATATTTACAATTGCCAGAAATGCAATGCTTTCATTGTTTCGTAAACGCTTAACGGAACAAAAGTATCTTGATTATATCGCGGAAGCTGGTTCTTCGAATAACGGAGGAACAGAAGAACAAACTGATTTTCTCTTTTTGAAACAGCAATACGAAGAGCTTATTGAGCATTTGCCCCTTAAACGAAAAGAGATATATCTACTTAGTAGGGAAAAAGGTCTCTCAAATAAAGAAATTGCTATACTAAAAGGAATTTCTGAAAAAACCGTTGAAAACCAACTGACACGAGCGTTAGCCTTCTTTAGGCAACATCTAAACAGTACCGGCATTTTCGCAGCACTTTTTTATTACCTCTATGTGAAATGAATAATTGGTATAGACTTGTAGAGTGAGTTGTTCGTTTTTAAACAACAATCATTTGCAATCTTCTATAACAGAGAAAAAGTAAAATTTGGAACAAACTTTTAAATTAAAATTCTTTTAGTATAAAATTAAATAATGTTAGCTGCGTTTTTTTCAAACAGTAAATTTTCATACTACTTCTCACTCTTTACCCAAATTGCAAATAACAACAATTGTTTATAAAACTAATAAAAATTTACTCTTCAAATTCTTCTCAAGTACTTGGAATGAAATAATGTTATATAATATTGTAAATTCCTAAAATTTCGGTGCAACAGCTTCCTCTCCTCGAGATAAGTCATAATCTAAAATAGAACATTCTATTATTCTCTCCACAGTATTTGTTATTTTTTAATCATCTTTTTAAATAGACTCAGGTTATTAAAAATTTTAAAATATCAAATTATCTATTTTCCCATTCCAACATCTTTACTCGTATATTTTGTGATTGCAAAATATACGAGTTCCTTTCTTTGCTTTGAAAGCTATTGAGTCAATCTAGAGTGTACAATTTTATTTATTCATTAATATTTTTTTGATAATGTTGGTGTGCTGTGTGAGAGATTAGACTTAGTAAAATATTATTTGATTATTGATAGTTGAGTGTGAAATTTTATTTGTATTTTATTCATATATAGATAAATATGCAATTTCCTGTTAGTGATGTTTGAACTAAGAAACATCCAAAATAAATTTCATATTATTTTGAGTTATTTATTTTTTTCCATTTCTTTTTAAAAATAAATGAAAATGCTGTGGGGGGTAGACACGAGTAATACGTTATACTATTATAACAATAAAACATGAAAGATTTAATTTTAAAATTTTGTAAAGGAAATTATTCTCGGGAAGAATTTCAGATGATAAAAGCTTTTTTTCAGGATAAGGAGTCAGCGGACTCTTTGGAAGAACACTTGCAGTCTCATTGGAATGAATGTAAAGATTCGTCAATAGGTGATGAAGCCGAGTTTGATCGTATCTTGAACCATGTGCTTCACGTAATAAATGCAGAGCCCAAGAAGCTGTTAAAAGTTGAGCGACTAACCTTTTCGAAAAGATTCTTTACTGGCTTTTCGCGCGTGGCAGCAGTTTTACTGATTCCGCTTTTGGTTTCACTATTTTTATTCCTTCGCCACGATAAGCCAGATCAGACGTTATTTGCTGACAACGTAGTTAAAGTGTCCCGAGGAGTAGTAAGTTATTTACATTTACCTGATGGCACTCAAGTTTGGCTTAATTCAGGGAGTCGCTTAACTTACAGTAATGCGTTTAATAAAGAAGGCCGTAATGTAACATTGGAAGGGGAAGCGTATTTTGAGGTTACAAAGAATCCGAAAAAGCCTTTTGTGGTTCATGGTAAAGAGGTTGCTGTAAAAGTACTAGGAACCAAATTCGATGTCAAATCGTACAATGAAGATGCTTCGGTAGTTGTGACTTTGTTGGAAGGTTCAGTTCACCTCTCAGATGTGATCGACCATTCTTCTTCGCTTTTGCTTAGACCTAATGAACGAGCTACTTTCATAAAGGAAAACAGTAAGTTGACTATCAATAAAGTAAATTCTAAAAATGCATGTGAATGGATTCATGGAAATCTCATTTTTGATGATGAGGAATTCGGACAAATACTAAAATGTTTAGAGCGAGAATACAATATCACGATAGATGTCCGAGACCGAGAGATAGAGCAATTGCACTTCTATGGTAAGTTTAGAAATACACAACCCATCGAAGAAATTTTGAATATAATGACAGCTAATCAGAAATTTCATTATGATAAAAAGGAGAATGTGATTACTCTTTCATTGAATTAAAAATTGAATTTTGTTAACGTGATTAAATATATAATTAAATTACTATTTATTAATTTTAAATTATTACTAAGTATGAGACAACTAATTACGATGTTATGTCTATTAGTAGGCATAAGTTGGGCTTCGGCTCAAACAAAAATTACAGGGACGGTAGTTTCAGCTGATGATGGGCAACCAGCTATCGGTGCTACTGTAAAGGTAAAGGGAGCTAATGTAGGCTCTATAACTAACGTGGAAGGGGCGTTTACAATCACCGTTCCTGCAAATGCAAATACTTTGGTTTTTTCTTATGTAGGAATGACTTCAATTGAACTACCAGCTCAAAATGGGATGATAGTGAAAATGCAGTCGGATGCTAAACAAATGAATGAAGTTGTGGTAACTGCATTGGGTATTAAACGTGATAAGAAAACATTGACTTATGCGTCGCAACAAGTTGGTGGAGACGAGCTTAGAAAAGCTTCTAGCTTGAATTTTATGGATGCCTTGAGTGGACAAGCTGCGGGTATTGATATTAAAACGAGTAGTTCGGGTGCTGGAGGTTCTACCAAGGCGATATTAAGAGGTAATAAATCACTTTCAGGTCTAAGTGAACCTCTTTATGTTATTGATGGTATTCCAATGGTAAATAACAAACACGACCAACCAGGTTCATATGGTGGAACTGATTCAGGCGATGGATTATCTCAAATCAATCCTAATGATATTGAAAGTATCAATATTCTTAAAGGAGCGAATGCTTCTATCCTTTATGGTAGCCTGGGTGCTAATGGTGTGGTGTTAATCACAACTAAAAAAGGAAAAGATGCGAAAGTGAATGTAAGCTTCAGTTCTAGTTTGATTTTTGAGAAAGTATCGCAACTTCCTGATTTTCAGTATTCGTATGGTGCAGTTGATGGTGCTGACCGTAGTTGGTCTTCGACAAAAAGCGATAGCTACCAAAAAGATTATGTAAAGAACTTTTTTCAAACAGGTTTGAATACTGTAAACTCTATCTCTATTACAAGTGGTGGTCCAAAAACTCAGCTGTATTTTTCTTATGCGAATACAACTGCAAAAGGCACAATGCCGACCAACACATATAATAAAAACAACTTCACTTTCAATTCTTCAACCAAGTTGTTGAATGACAAGATGACTGTAAGTAGTGGAATCATTTTTGCTCAGGAAACAACTAAAAATCGTCCGGGAGCTGGTTATTATAATAACCCGTTAACTGGTTTATATCTTTTCCCACGTGAAAGGGATTTTAATTCTTATAAAACGAATTATAGTGTTTTAGATGGGAACAGAAATCTAAATGTAATGAATTGGTTTTCAACTGAAGAGAAACAAAATAATCCATACTGGATTCTGAATGAAGACTCAAAATTAGATAAGACAAAACGTGTCATAGCTAATTTAAAAGCGAGTTATGATATTTCGAAACATTTAAAATTTGAAATAAGAGGCAATATTGATTATGCTGATAAGTTACAAGATTATAGATATGCAGCAGGTAGTAATACTGTTGATGTAGACGCAACAGGTAAGTGGGTGTATGCAAGCTATAATGACCAGTCAATTTATACTGACGGAATTTTAAATTACAATAATAAGTTTGGCAATTTAAGTGTAACCGGATTACTCGGAGCTAGTTATCAGAAGAATACTTACTCTAATGGTATGTCTGCAAATTCGCATTCCGGTACAGGGTTAATTTACCCTAACTACTTTGCTTTGCAGAATCTTCCACCGGAAGCCATTATACAAAGCACGACCGACAGATCACTCAAACAAGGTGCATTTGCTAATGTCCAATTAGGATATAAAGACATGGTGTATTTAGATTTATCCGGTAGAAACGACTGGGCTTCCACCTTGGCGTTGACCGGTAATGATTCTTATTTTTATCCAGCAGTAGGTTTTACTGGTATTCTTAGCCAAATGGTAAAAATGCCGGAAGCAATTTCTTTTGCTAAAGTGCGTGCATCTTGGTCTAATACAGCGAACGATGTTCCGTTTAATAAAATTGTAAAATGGTCTACAGTGGGCAGTGCATCTGGTATTTCATATAATTATCCAGGTGTTGCGCCATTCACATATTTAAAGCCGGAAATGATAACCAGCAATGAAATTGGTACTGAATGGAGATTCTTAGGTGGTAGAATAGGTGTTGAATTTACTTATTATTATGACGTGAGCAAAGATCAATTTGTTGAAGTGCCAGCCCCTTCAGGATCGGGATACGATACACAGTTCCTTAATGTTGGAAAACTAGTTAATAAAGGAGTCGAGTTGACTATCAATGCAGAACCTTTCAAGACTAAAAATTTCAGCTGGAAAACTTCTGTAAATTATTCAGCTAACAAAAATAAAGTTGTAGAGTTGATTGCTTCAGATCCAAATTATGTAATTGGTGGAAATGATGAAGGTTTTACATCTCTTATTAAAGCTGGCGGATCTTTTAATGACCTTTATATTTATCATTTCTTACGTAATAGTGCTGGTCAAATTGTATTAGATGCTAATGGTAAACCTCAGAAAGATGGTACACAAACTTATGCAGGTAACTTAAATTCAAAATGGAATCTAGGCTGGAGTAATACCGTTTCGTACAAAGATTTCTTTATGAGTGTGCTTATTACCGGTAAATTTGGTGGTGTATGTATTTCTAAAACACAAGCTTTTCTTGACAACTATGGTGTAAGTAAAGCAACTGGTGATGCCAGAGATTTAGGTTATGTTGCGGTTAATGCTATACAGGGAACTACTGCGGTTACACAAATGGATCCTGCTGCATATTATTCCACAGTTGGAGACAGGAATGGTGTTATGGAACCATATGTATATTCTAGAACAAACGTACGCTTGTCACAACTCTCTATCGGCTATAATATAGATGTCAAAAAACTTCGTTTACCTCTACAAGATGCCTCTGTGTCATTAGTAGGTAGAGATTTGTTTTTCTTCTACAAAAAAGCACCTTTCGATCCTGAAAGTGCAATGAGTACAAGTAATTCAGCTCAATCGAATGAGATCTTCAGTATGCCTTCATCTATGTACTATGGACTTAACTTGAAGGTTAATTTCTAACTTTTAAAACATACAAATTTATGAAAAAATTAATATTCGCAATATTGATATTGATTTCTGTAACGGCTTGTACAAGTGACTTTGTATCAGAAAATCAAAACCCATATACGCTTTCTACGGAATTGCTTTTGCAAGATAACAATTTGCTTGGAGGTTCATTTCCTCGGATGTTCACTAACTTATCCGGAGTTCAGGTCGATGACAATCTGTTGAATGACTGTTTTGCTCGTCAAATGGCAACAGGATCTGATTTTGCTGGTGGGGTAAATAATACAACTTATTATCCGACTTGGAATACGTTTTGGAGAGAAAGAGCTTACACTATCATGTCTAAATCTAAATTTGTAATTGATAAGGCGAAGGAGTATAAAGTGCCAATATTTGAAAATTGGGCTAAACTGGTGCGTGTATTGGTAATGTCGAAAGCAACAGCTATTTACGGACCTGTTATCTATTCAAAATATGGTACAACCACTTCATCGACTATTCTTTATGACAAAGAGTCTGATTTGTACAATACCTTCTTTGCTCAGTTGGATACTATTCAAACTGCCTTTAAAGACAAAGCTTCTTACACCGGTTTTAAAAAATTTGATGGATGTTATGGTGGTGATATGACTATGTGGTCAAGACTTATTAATTCATTACGCTTAAGATTAGCAATTCGTATCTCTAAAGTAGCTCCAGAACTTGCTAGAAATCAGGGTGAGAAAGCCTTGGCGGATGATGCAGGTTTGATCGATGATAATAAATATAACTTTACTACCAGCCTTATTGGAGATAAATTTCCACTTGCTATGATTAGTTTGGAGTGGGATGATACCCGAATGGACGCAGCAATGGAATCTATTCTTGTTGGTTTGAATGATAATCGTATAAGCAAGTTTTTCCAACCAGCAACTGATAATACCTTGTATTCAGATCACCCTGCTTACCCGTATAAAGGGATTCGTAATGGTGCTTATATTGCTAATAAAGATCAGCATATCAAGTTTTCTAAAATCAACAGCAGTTTTACTAGTATGACTTCTAGAAAACATTTTACTGCTTCAGAAACTTATTTCTTAATGGCTGAAGCAGCATTAAGAGGTTGGGCAGGTGCAGGTGATGCAAAGACAGATTATGAAACAGGTGTCAGATTGTCGTTTGCCGATTGGGGTGCAGGTGGTGTGGATGCTTATCTTGCCGATGCAACAAGTAAACCTATCAATTATATTGATCCAAAAGATGCCAGAAATAATTTCACTTCTCGTTCTACAGTTACTGTAGCCTGGAATGAAGCTGATAGCCCTGAGTTGAAATTAGAAAAAATTATTACTCAAAAATGGATTAATACTTTTACTAATTCGATGGAAGCTTGGGTTGATATGCGTAGAACAGGTTATCCTAAATTACCATTCAATGCTAGAAATGATAGTAATGATAGCTGGGGAATAATTGCTCCAAATGATTTTATCAAACGTATGCCATTTACACCTGAAGAAAGAACCAGTAATGCAGCCGGAGTTGCAGATGCAACTACTAAACTTGGTGGAGCCGATAAAATTTCTACTCGTTTATGGTGGGATACCGGAGCTTCAAACTTCTAAAAATTCTCATAATATCTTAGAAACGCACTTTAGTTTATCTAATTAGGTGTGTTTCTAAGATTGTTTTCGAGAAGATATTTTAAAGTCATTACAAGAAATGTTTTCTAGATGATAATTGTATTGAAAATCACAGATAATTGTTAGTCTAAAATTCAACACTCTCTATATAGGCTCTGGCGTTTTATTAAATGTTCGGAGATTTCTTGGAATTGCATTTTCCAATTTTAATCTGAAAGCTCTTTTGCATACTATGTGCAAAAGAGCTATTTAGGTAAATACTATACCCAATTTTATTGTCTATTTTGTTTTGATTATATATGTAAATTAAACGTATGGTTACAAAAAACTGCAACTAATTTAATGATAAAGTTGTTTGTACTATAATGACCTAATTCCCTAGAGGATAACTGTTCAAGAATATCGTTTTTGAGAGGACATACAAAAAGATTTATGTTACATTTGTCGACTAATCTTTAATCGCAAAAAAATGAGGAGTGTATTTTTTTTATTGATAATTTGTTTGTCAACTTCGACCTTCTGTCAACAAAAGAAAGTGACTTTGTCGCTTAAAAATGTTACCGTCAAAGCTGCATTAGAAGCCCTACAAACTGAGAGCGATGTGTCCTTTTGGTTTAGTACCAAAGATGTTAATGTTGAGAAAACTACAACAATAAAAGTTAAATCTGAATCGATAGAAAATGCACTGAGAATGATTTTAAAAGATCAGGATGTGTATTTTGAACAAAAGTCAGATCATATAATCATTTCTAAATCGTCGTCTAAACCAGAAAGAATTGCATATTTTAACAAAAGTGAACTTATGCATAAATTGACAGGTTTTGTGACAGACGAAAATGGTGAGCCAATGCTAAGAGTATCCATTCGCGATAGAATGACTAGAATAGGAACGGTAACGGATACAAATGGAAAATTCTCAATTGTTTTACCAGACAGTATAAAAACTTTGTTTTTTTCTTATATTGGAATGATCCCGATTGAACTCCCGGCATGTGACGGAATGAAAGTGAAACTAAAATCAGATAATAAGCAGATGAATGAAATTGTGGTTACTGCATTAGGCATTACACGAGATAGAAAATCATTAACATATTCATCTCAATCTGTAACAGAAGAAGATATTTCAAAAAGTAGCGATTTGAACATTGCCACATCCCTTAGTGGTAATATAGCAGGTATAGAAGTGTTACAAAGTGCTGCCGGCAATGGGGGGTCTACCAAAATACAATTGCGTGGAGATAAAAATATCAGCTCTACCAATCAACCTTTGTTTGTGATTGATGGAGTACCTATGGCCAATTATCAAACCTCCGATGCTTACGGTTTTTACAGTGGACGCGATAGCGGTGATGGATTGTCTAACATCAACCCTGATGATATTGAAAGTATGACTGTGCTTAAAGGTGCTAATGCTGCGGCATTGTATGGTAGTCAGGGTTCAAACGGAGTGATTCTTATTACCACAAAAAGAGGGAAAAAAGGAGTCACGAAAATTTCATTACGTTCCAGTTTAGGAATGACAAGTGTGTCTGAGCAGCCATATCTTCAATATACATACGGACAAACTTCTGTAGGCTCTGAAACTAGTTGGGGTCTAAAAGGAAATTACACCGACAACGTTAAAGGCTTTTTTGACACAGGCCATACTCTACAGAACTCTATCACAGTGAGTGGAGGTAGTGATAAAACTACGGCTTATTTTTCTTATGGTAACGTAAGCTCAACAAGTATATTGCCAACAAATAAATATAGTAAAAATAACATAAGCTTCCGTCAATCCACTAAATTTCTTGATGACAAATTAACTGTGTCGTCTAATATTATGTTGACAATGGAATCTATTCACAATGCGATGTTGAGTGGCTATTATTGGAATCCGTTATTGGGACTCTATAATTTCCCTCGCGGATTAGACTTTGAGTATTATAAAAATAGTTATCAGATCCTAGATAAAAATCGCAATATAATGGCTCAAAATTGGCCAATTCTTACCAATAGCGAAGGGCAAATGAACCCTTATTGGATTTTGAACAATGATGAACATGATACAAAAACAAAACGTCTGATTGCCAATGTATTGTTGAGCTATAAAATTAGCAAGGGTTTCTTGTTGTCAGGTCGTGCTACGTATGACTATACAAATCAATTCTATAACTTGTATGCTAAGGCAACTTCGAGTTCGGTGTTAGTCAGCGAAAATGGAAGATACATTTATTCCAATCTTAATAGTTGGCAGTCTTATGGTGATTGTATGTTGACATACGACAAAACCATAGGTGAGTTATTTGATATTCATATAGTTGCTGGAGCAAGCTATCAACAAAGGGTGATTGGTGATGGGCTGTCGATTGATAGTAATGTGTATGGGCTGTCCGTGGTGAATAATTTTACAATACAGAATATAGCTTCTTTAAGTGCCTTTGTCAATGCACAGCAGATGGCTTCTCGGTTAATACAAGAATCGGCATTTGGAAATGCTTCAGTGGGATTTAAAAATAGAATATACCTCGATTTGTCCGGTCGCAGTGATTGGTCGTCCTCATTAGCTTTTACCAGTAATTCACATTATTATTATCCTTCAGCCGGATTGTCACTAATAATGAGTCAAATTTTAGATCTTCCAAGTGCGATCAATTTTGCCAAAGTACGAACCTCCTTCGCTCGTGTAAGTAATGAGATTCCTTCTTTTCGAACTAATCCAACGAATAGCGTTTATTTAAATAGTGTTTCGTATAATACCATAAAACCATTTACAAACTTACGTCCTGAGATGGAAGATAACCTGGAAATGGGGTTAGAAATGAAATTTCTTGAAAACAAACTGGACTTTGATGCATCATATTATCAGATTGACAGCAAAAATCAATATTTGCAGTTAGGCGCTCCGTCAGGATCCGGTTATACTAATTTTTACGTGAATGCCGGGCACATTCGTACACGTGGATTTGAACTTACTGTGAATACGTTTCTAGTTAAAACAAAAAACTTTGAATATAAAACATCGCTTAATTATAGTACAACGCACAATAAAATATTGAATTTAAGTGATCAATTTACAGGTTATTATCAAATTCCTGGTGGTGGCGAGGGTTATGATATGTTGGTGAAGACAGGAGGCTCTATGGGTGATATTTACGTGAACGCATATCAACGAGATGTAGCAGGTAATCTTGTGCTTGATGATTCGCATATTCCTGTTAAGGCCAAAGAGGAGAAAAAAATAGGAAATGCTCATCCAGACTGGATGTTAGGATGGAATACGAATCTAAAATATAAGAACTTCAATTTGAGTTTTATTGTGGATGGGAAATTTGGAGGAAAGTTTATTTCAATGACCGAAGCATACCTCGATGCTAATGGTGTAACAAGAGCTACTGCTGTTGCGCGAGATGCTAGTGGAGTATATGTATCGGGAGTGATGGTCAATGGTACTCCTTGGTCTGGTATGGTCAATGCACAATCCTATTATACCGGTACATCAGGGCGGGGAGGAATCATGGAAAAGTATGTTTACGATGCAACGAATGTTCGATTACGACAGGCTGTTTTGGGTTGGAGCCTCAATCTTCATAAATGGATTAAAACAATGACAGATATAAATTTATCGCTAGTCGCATCAAATTTATTCTTTTTCTATAAAAAAGCCCCGGGTGATCCCAACATGACGATTAGTACGGGGAACGGAACTCAATCCGTTGAAAACTTTCAACTGCCACTAACCCGAAGTTTTACGTTTAATTTGAAAGTTAATTTGTAATAACGTGCTGATATGGATAAATTATATAGGTTATTGCTAGTTCTTGTGATTTTTGTCAGTATGATAGGCTGTACCAGCGGCTTTGAAAGTGCAAATACAAACCCATATGGAGTAACACAAGAAGATATGGCGCAAGATCATATGGATATTGGTGAGTATTTTGCTCAACTGCAGCAAAATATTTACACCATCTATGGTGACTTACAGGTAGAACAAAATCTGACAGGAGATGCCTTTGCGCAATATATGGTTACCCCTACACCCTTTATGTCGAATCGGAATAATGTAACTTATAAATTTGTGTGGTATGGCAATCGCTGGAATAATGATTATGCCAAAATAATGCCTGTAATTCTATATTTTAAACGAAATGCGGTAGATAAACAATATCCAAATTTTTATGCATGGGCAAATGTTCTGAAAATATTTGCGATGCAACGTGTTACAGATAATTATGGTCCGATTATCTACAGCCAATATGGCTCAACTAATTCTATCATTAATTATGATACTCAACAGAAAGTATATTACAGTTTTTTCTCAGAGCTAGATTCGGCTGTAAGTGTACTTACCACTTATGCGAAACAGGGAAATTTGGCCTTCAAAAAGTTTGATCTTTCTTATGCTGGCAACGTTAGTCAGTGGGTCAAAATCGCTAACTCATTACGTCTTCGTTTAGCTGTCAGAATTTCAAAGGTAGATCCAGTTAGAGCAAAATATGAAGCAGAAAAAGCGATTAGTCAGCCGTATGGTGTTGTCGAAAATAATATCGATAATTTTAATGTTGCGTTGAATGGCACTATTCATCCTCTTTGGGTGTTCAGCCAAGGGTGGAGTGATGCCCGTATGTGTGCCACAGTAGGATCAATAATGGGAGGATACAACGATCCCAGATTACCTGTTTATTTTGCACCAGCAACAGATCCGTTGATAATCGGAACATATACCGGCATACGGCAAGGTATTGATATTTCGTCGAAGAGTACCTATGTTGATTTTTCGAGCTTGGGAACGATGTATGAAACCACAAAATCGGTGCAGATAATGACCGCTGCAGAGGTCGCTTTTCTGCGTGCAGAAGGTGCATTGCGCGGATGGAATATGGGTGGAACTGCTCAGTATTATTACAATCAAGGTATAGGGCTTTCATTGAGTCAATATGGACTTTCGAACAGTTACAATGGATATGTGAACGATGCAACAAGCACTTTTGCTCCTTACATTGACCCCAAGAACTCTTCAAATAGTTTCACGCCTTCAAGTAGTATTACTATTAAATGGGACAATAATTCTACCAACGAACAGAAGTTGGAGCGTATAATGACTCAGAAATGGATTGCGGTTTTTCCAGATGGACAAGAGGCTTGGTCGGAGTTTCGCAGAACTGGTTATCCTAAGTTACTTCCTGTAGTTGTAAATTATAGTGGGGGGGCGATAAGTACTTCGCAGTTTGTTCGTAGAACTCCTTATCCGGATGAAGAATATACTTCAAATCCAGATGGCGTTGCCGGCGGAATTCTGCTGCTTGGAGGTTCGGATAATGGAGGAACGCGGGTTTGGTGGGATATAGGGAAAGCCAATTTTTGATGGATTGTATGAACCCACTAAGTATGTTCTGCTCGCAGTGCTCATTAAATTATTATAGCTCCAAAAGCCAATATAGAGTACAATTATGGACACTGAAATAATTTTGAAATTTCAGTATCTGAAATACATTAAAACTATAGAATACGAGGTTCGCCTCATTAATATTTACACATGAAAAAATACTCTAAAGCTAAAGTAATAGTGGCTGTTTTTTTTCTAAGCTCTATTTCCTCTCTTGTAGCTCAGACAAAAACAAATGATAATAAGTATCCGTTAATTCCATATCCGACGAATATCGAGGCCGGAATAGGAGCCTTTATCATTACCGAGAAATCTACAATCGCTTCAACGGGGAAACGTTTTGACAACGAAGTTGAACAGTTAAATTTACTGCTTAAGCAATATCTTGGTAAACCACTCAAAAGGAATGATAAGGTTACTGGGTCTAAAGCCATAGTATTTAAATATGATCCCGGAATAACTGTACCTGAGGGTTATAAATTGAATGTTACTACTGACCTCATCGTGTTATCGGCCAGCCATAGTGCCGGTATTTTTAGAGGTGTAGAAACTATCAGGCAATTGCTACCTTCTGCTGAGAACAGTAACAAGATAGTGTCTATCTTAACTGTTCCGGCATTATCTATTAGTGATCAACCAGCTTTTGAGTGGCGTGGCATGCATTTAGATGTGTCAAGACATTTTTTTTCGAGTGATTATCTTAAGAAATTCATTGATTTACTAGCCCTTTACAAATTCAATAAGTTGCATTTGCATTTGACTGATGATCAAGGTTGGAGAATTGAAATTAAAAAATACCCGAAACTTAGCGAAGAGGGTGCTTGGCGCACCTTTAATAATCAAGACTCTGCGTGCTTGGTTCGGGCAAAGACAAATTCAGACTTCATAATAGATCCAAAACATATTATTGAAAAAGATGGTAAAACGCTTTATGGTGGATTTTATACGCAGGAAGAAATGAAAAGTGTGGTTGCTTATGCGCTTGCCCGTCATATAGACATTATTCCTGAGATTGATATGCCTGGTCATATGATGGCTGCAATTACAAGCTATCCATTCCTAACAGCTAATGGCGAAAATAAATGGGGTAAATTCTTTACTACCCCAATTTGCCCATGCAAGGAATCAACTTTTGAATTTGCACAGAATGTATTTACAGAAATTATGGAGATTTTTCCAAGTAAATATATCCATATAGGTGGTGATGAAGTGGATCGCAGATCTTGGGAGCAGGCCGACAGTTGCAAAACACTGATGGGCAAGCTTAATATACACACTACAGGAGAACTTCAAAGCTATTTTATCAATAGAATGGAGAAGTTTTTTAACTCAAAAGGGCGTAAACTTATTGGGTGGGATGAGATTCTTGAAGATGGAATAAGTTCAACTGCAATGGTGATGTACTGGCGTACATGGGTACCCGATGCACCAGTTAAAGCAGCAAAAAATGGTAATAAGGTTATAATGTCTCCGGGGAACCCACTCTATTTTGACAATGACCCTGATAGAAACTCACTATATGAAGTGTATCATTTTAATCCAATCCCTGCTAAATTGACAGCAGAAGAAGCTCAGGGAATTATTGGGGCACAAGCTAATACCTGGTCTGAAAGAATTCCAACAGAAAGTCGTGCAGATTATATGATTTTCCCTAGGATGACTGCTTTGGCAGAATTATTATGGACTCACAAAGAAGATTATACTTCCTATTTACAACGCTTAAAAATGCATTACCCACGTTTAGATGCATTAAATGTAAGTTATCGTTTACCTGATATTGATGGATTGATTGAAAGAAATGTATTTGTGAATACTGCTGTACTTAATCCACCAAAGCCTTTATCTACTCTTACGTTAAGATATACAACAGACGGCAGTTTGCCTGAAAAAAATTCTACAGTACTCGATAGTCCGCTTGAGATCAATAAAAACAGTGAGATACGTGTTGCTGCATTTACCGAAGAAGGAAGACGAGGTGATGTCAATGAACTACATTATAATCAGCAGACTCTTGCAATGCCAGAACAAGCAGTTAACGTTACTAATGGACTGACTTGCAATTTCTTTCCGGGAGAATTTAAAACTGTCAGATCAATAAATGGTGTTGCTAAATCTGTTGCTACTGTAAATGGTATTAAAGTACCTAAAGAGTTCGAGGTCCCAAGTTTCGGTTTGAAATACCAAGGATTTCTTGATATTCCGGAAGATGGTATTTATAGTTTTTATTTAAACTGTGATGATGGTGGTATTTTGAAAATAGCTAATCGGGAAGTGGTTGATAATGACGGACCTCATGCTCCTTTTGAGAAAGCAGGTCAAGTGGCTCTAAAAAAGGGGCTTCAAATTTTTGCTTTGGACTTTATGGAAGGTGGAGGAGGATATACTTTAAAACTACGATATAGCATTAATGGTTCTCAGCCGACGGAAATTCCAACTAGTTGGTTTAAGCATTGATTTGGCATTAATAAACTACCTCGCAGCAGAGCTGACGAGGTATTAAGAAAAAAACAAAGAAAAAACGAAGCAGAGCTTCGAGGAATTAAACCTTAATGAGATTAAACTAGGGCAACGTATTGATAGTGTCGCTGTCGAAGTTTTCAGAAATAATGAATGGGTTAATATAGCAAAAGCAACGAGTATTGGTGCAAATAAGATTATACGTTTAACGGAACCACAAAAAACTGCACAGGTGAGAATTCAAGTTTATTCACCTGTATGTATCGCTTTAAGTGAAACAGGACTTTACCTTGAACCAAAAATAGTAACCGATAGTAAGGTAAAAGAAGTGAATATGCTTGATAATACGGGTTGGAAAGTTATCAATGAGAATGGTTCAACTGTTGAGGGTGGATTCTCGGCGATTGATCAAAATAAGACAACAGTTTATATTACACCCCAAAATAACATTGTTTTAGATTTTGGAAGTGAGTTGACGTTTTCAGGACTGGGTTATTTGCCTGCACAAGATAAATCTTTTGGGGCAATTGAAAAATATGAATTACTGATTAGTGCAGATGCCAAACACTGGACAAGCGTTAAGTCTGGTGAATTCTCCAATATCAGGTCTAACCCTATTCTGCAGCGTATCATATTGGATAAAATTTCCTCGGCCAGATATGTAAAACTTATTGCTTTACAGACAGTCTCTGATGCACAGGGTAAAACAAATTTGCGTGTAGCTGAAATAAACGTCTATCGCTAGTATCTGTCAGTTGATGACTGAAACGATTTTTTTTTTGCATTCAATTCAAAGATAACTGGCATTAATCAATGGTATAAAGTATATTAAATATCTCTGTTTTTTTATGAAAAAGTTTTTGTGTATTATAGTAGGTTTCTTTTGTCTTAGTTCTATTCATGCTCAACCTCAGGTTTCTTATCGAAATCCCAATCTGAGTGTAAAAGAACGCACTCAGAATCTTTTGTCGCTAATGACTCTGGAAGAGAAAGTGGGACAACTCCTTTGTCCTCTTGGTTGGGAGATGTATGATAAACAAGGGACTAAGGTTGCTCAATCGAAAAGATTCGAGCAATTAGTTAAGGAACGGAATGTTGGTATGTTATGGGCTGTATACCGCGCTGACCCCTGGACTAAAAAAACATTGGAAAATGGCTTAACTCCTGAGTTAGCTGCTAAAGTGGGTAATGCACTTCAACGCTATATGATTGAGAAAACACGCCTGGGTATTCCTCTCTTTTTAGCGGAGGAAAGTCCACATGGGCACATGGCTATAGGTACTACCGTTTTTCCAACTGGTATTGGACTGGCCTCAACATGGTCGAAACCACTTTTGAAAGAAGTTGGCACAGTTATCTCGAAAGAAATTCGCATGCAAGGTGCACACATTGCGTATGGACCTGTGCTTGATTTATCCCGCGATCCACGTTGGTCGAGGGTAGAAGAAACCTATGGTGAAGATCCTGTACTTAGTGGCCAATTGGGGGCAGCAATTATTACGGGAGAAGGTGGTGGAAATATAGTTCAGAAATTCAGTGTTATTTCAACTTTGAAACATTTTCTGGCTTACGGTGTTGCTGAAGGCGGACTAAATGGCAATGCTTCTTCGGTGGGTATCCACGATTTAACCCAGACTTTTCTGCCTCCATTTAAAGCAGCTGTTGATGCCGGTGCTTTGTCGGTTATGACTTCATATAATTCGGTTGATGGTATTCCATGTACTTCTAACAAGTACTTACTAACTGATATTCTTCAAAACACTTGGAAATTTCATGGTTTTTCGGTTTCAGATTTGTATAGTATAGAAGGAATTAAGAATAGCCACTTTGTAGCAGCAACAATCGAAGATGCTGCTGTTCAAGCCATATCAGCAGGTACTAATGTGGATCTGGGTGGAGATGCTTATTTTAAATTAATTGAAGCTGTAAAAAGTGGAAAAGTGCAGGAAGCAATTATTGATTCTGCCGTTTATCGCGTTTTGCGTCTGAAATTTGAAATGGGTTTATTTGAAAACCCGTATGTAAATCCAAAAGAAGCCAAGTTGGAAGTAAGAAGTAATGCTAATATTGCTGTTGCCCGGAAAGCAGCACAAGAATCTGTTGTTTTATTGAAAAACAACGGCATTTTACCTTTGAGTAAGCAAATTCATAAAATCGCAGTGATTGGTCCAAATGCGAATAACCGGTATAACATGTTAGGCGATTATACAGCTCCGCAAGAAGACAGTAATGTGAAAACGGTGCTGGATGGTATTCGCTCAAAACTGCCTTTGGCATCTATTGAATATGTAAAAGGTTGTGATATAAGAGACACTACTCATGTGGAGATCGATAAAGCACTTGTGGCTGCTAAAGCTTCTGATGTAGTTGTAGTGGTTGTTGGAGGCTCGAGTGCCCGTGATTTTAAAACAAGCTACATTGCAACCGGAGCTGCTGTAGCTTCTAAAGACAATGTAAGCGACATGGAATGTGGCGAAGGGTTTGACCGGGCTTCGTTGGATCTTCTTGGGAAACAAATGGATCTGCTCAAGGCGCTTCAAGCAACAGGTAAACCGCTTATTGTTGTTTATATTCAGGGTCGCCCACTCAATATGAATTGGGCTGCTGAACATGCAGAAGCGCTTTTAACGGCATGGTATCCGGGACAAGAAGGAGGTGACGCTATCGCAGATGTTTTGTTTGGCGATTATAATCCAGCAGGACGATTGCCAATTTCGATACCTCGCTCTGTTGGGCAATTGCCAGTTTATTACAACAAGGCAAATCCCGTTGGACATACTTATGTGGAAATGCCGTCGACACCGCTTTATAGTTTTGGTTATGGACTGAGCTTTTCGCAGTTTCAATATGGCGATTTGAAGGTGGAAAAAAGTGGCAATAACGCATTTGACATCTCTTTTTCGGTAACAAACACTGGCAAATTCGATGGTGACGAAGTGGCTCAGCTTTATCTGCGTGACGAAGTAGCCTCTACCGTTCAGCCCAACAAGCAACTAAAACATTTTGAACGCCTCTTTCTGAAAAAGGGCGAACAAAAAACTGTAAAATTTATTTTAACTCCAAATGATTTGTCGGTGGTTAATCCGGAATTTAAAACGGTTGTAGAGCCAGGAGCTTTCAAAGTGATGGTTGGAGCCTCATCTGATGATATAAGACTAAATTCGACATTAGTAATCCCCAAAACAGAATAATACAGAAAGAGATAAAGTTGTAGATTGAAAGTTAGATGATGATATAACTTTTTTCTATAAAAAATAATTCATTGAACAGAAATAAAACAATATAGATATGTTACAAGTACTAAACCGAAAATTCATCCTTTCCTTAGCGCTGCTATGTTTGATGGGATTTACTGGAAATGCACAAAGCAAACATCTTTTCGAGATAAAGGATGGAAGTTTTATGTTGGATCATAAGCCAATGCAGATTCTATCGGGCGAGATGCATTATGCCCGTATTCCATACCAGTATTGGCATCATCGTCTGAAGATGCTAAAGGCAATGGGATTGAATACTGTAGCTACATATGTGTTTTGGAATGCACATGAAACCGAACCAGGTAAGTGGAATTTTGAAGGAGACAAAAACCTTTCGGAATTTGTAAAAGCAGCAGAAGAGGAAGGACTTTTTGTTATTCTCCGTCCGGGTCCTTATGCTTGTGCCGAATGGGAGTTTGGTGGATATCCCTGGTGGTTGCAAAACTGTAAAGAAATTGAGTTGAGACGTGATAATCCAGTGTTCTTAAAATATACTCAGTTGTACATCAATCGCCTTTATCAGGAGGTGGGTAAGCAGCTTATTACAAAAGGTGGTCCTATTATTATGGTTCAAGTAGAAAATGAGTTTGGATCATATGTATTTCAACGAAAAGACATTCCAATTGAAGAACACAGAGTTTACAATGAAAAAATAAAGGATCAGCTTTTGGCGGCAGGATTTGATGTGCCACTGTTTAGTTCCGATGGTTCGTGGTTATTTGAGGGAGGTACTATCAATGGCATTCTTCCTACAGCCAATGGAGAGGGTAATGTTGCTAATCTGAAGAAAGCAGTAGACAAATATCATGGAGGAAAAGGACCTTATATGGTTGCCGAGTTTTATCCGGGCTGGTTGTCGCATTGGGGAGAGCCTTTCCCTAATACCAGTGCCACGAGTATTGCCCGTAAGACAGAAGAATATCTTCAAAACGGTATTTCGTTTAATTTATACATGGCGCATGGGGGAACAAACTTTGGCTTTACGAGTGGTGCTAATTATGATAAAACGCACGATATTCAGCCGGACCTTACCAGCTATGATTATGATGCACCTGTAAGTGAGGCCGGTTGGGTTACACCTAAATATGATTCTATCCGCAATGTTATCAGTAAATATATACATTTTAAACTTCCTCTGGTTCCGGCTCCAATTCCGGTTATTGAAATCCCAATGGTGAAGTTAACCCGTGTGGCTGATGTATTGAGTTCTGCTGAAAAAATGACTGCTGTAACAAGTGAAACACCTTTGACCTTTGAACAATTGAATCAGGGATATGGTTACGTACTCTATACGCGACACTTTAATCAACCTATCAGTGGAACATTGGAGATTGCTGGTCTACGCGACTATGCAACAGTGTATGTAAATGGAGAAAAAGTGGGTGAGCTAAACCGAAATACCAAGCATTACACGCTTGAGATTGATGTTCCGTTTAATGCTACATTAGAAATCCTGGTGGAAAACATGGGGCGTATTAATTATGGTGCTGAGATTGTGCATAACACCAAAGGTATTATCAGTCCAGTTAAGATTAATGATATGGAGATCGTAGGAGATTGGTCAATGTATAAATTGCCTATGGACAAATGCCCGGATTTAAATCAATATGCGAAGACTGATGTGTATGAAAATAGGACTGCTAAGATTCAATCCTTAAAAGGAAAGCCAATTGTATACGAAGGATCTTTTCTTCTCAATGAAGTAGGCGATACCTTTATCGATATGAGTAAGTGGGGAAAGGGTATTGTCTTTGTAAATGGAAACAATATCGGGCGGTACTGGAAAGTAGGCCCTCAACAAACCCTTTTTATTCCCGGAGTCTGGCTAAAAACGGGAGAGAATAAGATTTGTGTTTTCGACCAGATAAACGATACTTTTCAAACGGAGATGAGGACTGTGAAAATTCCGGAATTGAATGTATTAAAATAAGTAACTAATGGTAAGAATTAGACTTTCTATAAGGTAACTATTTTGGGGCTATATCTGCCTGGATTGTTTTTATTATATAGTAAGGAAAATCAAAATCAAAGTAGATATGATTAATATACGGGAAGAATATTATGTAAAGGAATTAAGCAGAGGGAATAAAAAATCCTTTGAGCTTCTTTTTCTGCATTATCAGCCCCAATTGGTTCATTTTATTTGTGGTTTTATAAAAGACTCGGAGTTAGCTCGCGATATGGCGCAAGATGTTTTCCTTAGTATTTGGAACAATCGGGAAAAACTGAGTGAAATTAAATCGTTTAAAGCCTATTTGTTCAAAATGGGTAAGAATGCAGTATGCAATTTTTACGACCATTCTATAGTGAATGATAAGTTTGAGGCGGAACAGCTTTCGCGTCAGGGAGATACAGAGAATATTGAAGAGGCTCTTTTTGCCAAGGAGTTAGAAAGTTTGATAGAGATAGCCGTATGTCAAATGCCGACTCAACGGAAATTAGTATATACTATGAGTAGAATTGAGGGGGTGAATAACAACGAAATAGCTGAAAGGCTTCACCTAAATAAGCGAACAGTGGAAAATCATCTCACAGCTGCCCTGGCTGATGTCCGCAAGATGGTTAAACAATGGCCTACACTATTTTTATGAATTGATGATGCTTATCTGTGTGTGTTGTGCATGGCTTTGCTTACTTATGTATAAAAGGATACTATTTTTATGAACGAAGGATTTATAACAAATCTCATACGCAATTTTTTTGAGAAAGACCATTCCCCAAAAACCCAACTTTTGTTTCGGTATTGGTTTCGATTAGAAGATTACCAAGAGGAAAAAGATGAAACTCTGCAAGAGTTATGGGAGAAAAGTCCTTCTGAAGTGACTAGTTCCACCATGGAAGATTTAGAGCGATTACAGAAACGCATGTATGAAGTGCAACCTTTGTTTAGGCGTACTCATCGTTTATTATTTCGACAAATTTTGAAGTATGCAGCAGTGTTAGTATTTGTGGCAATGTCTTCAGTGATTACGTACTATGTGACCAGACCCTCCTCATTACAATTTGCAGAATTTTCGGTTCCTTATGGAGAGTGTAAAAAAATGCAACTCTCTGATGGGTCTACCGTTTGGGTGAATGCTGGTTCCACCCTTATATACCCCATTAAGTTTTCCGCAGGTAACCGTACAGTTTATTTGAGTGGCGAGGCAAACTTTAGTGTAACAAAGAATCCCAAGAAACCATTTATTGTTCAGACTAAGCATATCGATGTGCAGGTACTGGGCACTAAATTTAACGTTCAGGCCTATCCTGACATGCCCTATACAACTGCAACCCTAGTGGAAGGGAGTGTTAAAGTGAATGAGACTTCAAATACTGCTAAGAGTTATATCTTGAAACCCGATGAACAGTTGAATTATTCAAATAAGAAACATAATATTTCTATAGGTCACGTTGATGCAGTAAAACTGACATCTTGGAATAAGGGATATTTGATTTTTCAAGGTGCTTCCTTTGACGAAATTGTTGCAACGTTGGAAAGAAAATACAATGTTCACATTAATTATGATGCAGAAAAATACAGTGGTGGATCTTACTACGGAAAATTTAATCCAGATGAATCTGTAGAGCAGGTTTTATCTGTATTGTGTAAACTAGCAAAGAACACATGTTATCAAATACATGGATCAACTGTATATATGCGTTCAAAATAAAAATCTTATGTGATTTTAATATAGATATTTTTAGATTTCACGTAATGTATAATAGGTTAAAATAAAATAAAAATGCGATTAATCATACAACCTGATATATCAGGAATTTCCAAGTGGGCAGCGAACTACATTGCCACCAGAATAAATAAATTTGCCCCAACAACCGAACGTCCTTTCGTGCTCGGTTTACCAACCGGTTCAACGCCACTTGGCACGTATGCAAAGCTTATTGAGCTTTACAAAGCAGGTCAGGTCTCGTTCAAACATGTCATCACGTTCAACATGGACGAATATGTAGGTATTCCCAAAAATCATCCTCAAAGTTACTATAGTTTTATGTGGGATAATTTCTTCTCTCATGTTGACGTTCTACCCGAGAATGTCAATATTCTGAACGGAAACGCACCCGATTTGGAGAGTGAATGTGAGGCTTACGAAGCGAGAATAAAATCTTTAGGTGGTATTCACTTGTTTTTGGGTGGCATTGGTGCAGACGGACACATAGCCTTTAACGAACCCGGTTCCTCCCTTCACTCTCGCACCCGTTTAAAAACATTGACTCAGGATACCATCATTGCCAATTCCCGATTTTTCAAAAATGATGTTGCCTTAGTTCCAAAATTAGCACTTACTGTGGGTGTTGGAACAGTAATGGATGCGCATGAAGTATTGATTGTAGTAAATGGACACAATAAAGCACAAGCTGTTCAGCAAGCCGTTGAAGGTTCGGTAAATCATATGTGGACCATCACTGCTTTACAACTGCACCCAAAAGGAATCATTGTTTGCGATGAATCTGCGACTTCAGAATTAAAGGTCGGCACTTATCGATATTTTAGAGAAATAGAAGGTCTGTAAAGAGTCAAGATATAAGAATCAAGAGTTAAGAATAGAAAACGAAGAATCAATAATTAAGAATCAAGACAAAAGAACTGGGATAGCTAGATCTTAAATCTTGTACCTTGGCTTTAGGTTCTAAAATCTAAAAAGATATGAAATACGATTTAAGTTCAAAAATAACATTAGAACGCACCCCGGAGCGTTACTACCGATCAACTGATATGATAGAAAGTCTCCGTCAAACTCGATATGAAAAGTTACGTACAAAAATCTTTTCAGAATCAGACGAAGGTGCTGGTTTTATAGCACAGAATATAGCTACACTAATTCGAGAAAAAGAAAAGCAAGGTGAACGCTGTATTTTAGGTCTGTCCGGAGGGCTTTCACCTTTAGGAGTTTATGAAGAATTGGTGAGGTTGCATAAAGAGGAAGGTTTGAGTTTTGCAGATGTTGTTGTTTTTAACGTGTCTGAATTTTTCCCTGTCTCTGATCGTGAGATGTATTCGAATGCACAACTACTAAGAAAGCATTTGCTGAACAGAGTTGATTTTACCCCTGAAAATTTCTACACTCCCGATTCAACAGTCAACCGTACCAATGTATATGATTTTTGTCGCCATTACGAAGAGTTAATCGAAAAGAATGATGGTTTGGATTTAGTATTGGTGAGCGTTGGATTAGTGGGAAATATTGCCTACAACGAGCCCGGATCTCAAATAAGCACACTAACAAGGTTGATGCTACTCGATAATGAGTCGCAACGAGATTTGAAACACTACTATAGCTCCATTTCAGAAATTCCTGATAGTGCCATAACCATGGGACTAGCTACTTTACTTAATGCAAAAGAAGTTGTGCTATTGGCTTGGGGTGAACGTAAATCAAGCATTCTGAAAGAAATTGTTGAGGGTAAAGTTGATGATAATGTGCCGGCCTCATTCCTTCAACTACATAAAAATGCTATGGTAGCAGTTGATTTAAATGCAGCACAACAACTCACCCGTATTAGTCACCCGTGGTTGGTTGGCCCTTGTGAATGGACAGATAAATTGATCCGCCGGGCTATCGTTTGGCTTTGTGCTCAAACCAATAAACCGATTCTTAAATTGACTAACAAGGATTATAACCAACATGGTTTGGATGAGCTTCTGGCTCAGTATGGTTCGGCTTACAACGTAAATATTGAGATATTTAATGATTTGCAACATACTATTACCGGTTGGCCAGGCGGTAAGCCCAATGCCGACGACAGTAATCGTCCGGAGCGGGCAAAACCTTATCCGAAACTGGTATTGGTGTTTAGTCCGCATCCCGATGATGACGTTATTTCTATGGGTGGAACCCTGCAACATCTCGTTGATCAAAATCACGATGTTCACGTGGCTTATCAAACATCGGGGAATATTGCAGTTGGCGATGAAGAAGTGATACGATACGTTTCATTGATGCAAAATATAGTAGACAGATTTGATGCAAAAAATGCAGGAATAAAAGAAAAGTATACTGAGATTCTTCATTTTCTGAAAGAGAAAAAGCAAATTGGCGATTCTGATACCTCGGATGTTCTTTATATCAAAGCTCAAATCCGACGGGAAGAAGCTCGTTCAGCTTGTCGGTTTATGGGAGTTAAACTCGAAAATATTCACTTTCTAGACCTTCCATTTTATGAAACAGGTAAAGTTCAGAAAGGAAAACTATCTGATGCAGATATTCTCAGAGTGATAGCTTTGTTGGAAGAAACTCAGCCACACCAAATCTTTGTAGCCGGCGATTTAGCTGACCCTCATGGAACGCATAAAGTGTGTTTGGATGCTGCTTTGTCTGCTATTGACGAGTTGAAAACCAAGCAATGGATGAAAGAATGTCGTATTTGGATGTATCGCGGTGCCTGGGCAGAATGGGAAATAGATCATATTGAAATGGCTGTTCCGATTAGTCCCGAGCAACTTCGTAAAAAGCGCAACTCCATTTTGAAACATCAGTCACAAATGGAAAGTGCTCCATTTTTGGGCAACGATGAACGACTATTTTGGCAACGTGCAGAAGAAAGAAATCAGGCAACTGCGATCTTATATAATAGTTTAGGACTTGCCTCCTATGAAGCTATCGAGGCATTTGTAGAGTATAAGTTAGAATTATAATTCTGTTTAGAGACAAAATTGAATAAATGAAGTCATTAAAAATAAAATACTATCAAAAACTGGATAATGCGGAAATAAAAGATGTTGCTAATTTTTTTGAACTAAATAGCGTATTTGAATATGTTGATATGTTGAATTGGCCAACGCAATTTCCGTACAAACCAAGTTGTCAGTTTAAAATAGCTCGTTCATCTCAGAGTCTTTTTATTCATTTTAAAGTTGTTGAAAGCAATGTCAGAGCATTGTGTAAGAATGATCAGGATCCAGTTTGGGAAGATAGCTGTGTGGAGTTTTTTTGCAAAAGCCCAGAGAAAGACACTTATTTCAATTTCGAATTTAATTGTATTGGCACTTGTCTAGCTACTCAACGTGCAAGTAGAAATATAGATGTAAATCCCTTATCGGCAACAAGTTTAAACTCAATTAAACGATTTGCAACTTTAGGGGATGTTACATTCGAAGAGAAAATAGGAAACTTTGAGTGGAAACTCACAGTTGAAATCCCATTTACTGTGATTAATGTTCAGTCAGATAGGCTGCCAGAAATGTTGATGGCCAACTTTTATAAATGTGGTGATGGAACATCTATTCCGCATTATCTGAGTTGGAGTCATATCTCTACCGCTGAACCAGACTTTCATCGTCCGGAATATTTTGGAATTATTTATTTCTGAATGGAATTAACACGAGTTTGATATGAGAACTGCACTCCTGTGCAATTAAAACACAAAAATCAATAGTGATATGATAAAAATATCTTTATCTCTTCGACGGTTTTTAGTCGGATTTTTTTTTCTATTAGGTGCTGCTAGTTTTAGCCAACTAGTTGCCAACGAATACAATATTATTCCTTATCCCCAGAAGTTGACCCCAAAATCAGGGATATTTACTTTTAATAGCAAGACAGTGATTATTTGTCCGGATAAACTTGAGGTGCTGAAATTAGCACAACAGTTTGCCACGCAATTTGCATTGGTAACAGGGGTAAATCTAAGTATTCAACATAGCCAGAAAAGTGGTGGCACCAACGCATTTATATTTCAGTTGGTGAATTCTCTTGATGGCAATCCTGAGGCATACGACTTACAAATTTCTCCACAAAATATCAAATTAAGTGCCAAAGCGGGCAATGGCTTTTTCTATGGTTTGCAATCGCTGTATCAATTATTACCAACGGATATTTACAGCTCTCAAAGGTCAGTACTTAAGAATTGGACTGTGCCATGTGCGTTGATTAATGATGCTCCCAGATTTGCATACCGCGGATTGCATCTGGATGTTGGTCGTCACTTTTTCCCTGTGTCGTTTATTAAAAAATACATTGATGCAATGGCTATTCATAAGTTCAACACTTTTCATTGGCATCTTACCGATGATCAAGGTTGGCGGATTGAGATAAAAAAATATCCGCGTTTAACTGAGGTTGGTTCTAAGCGTGATGAAACGCTAAAAGGATACTATTTCGACAACTATCCTCAGCAGTTCGATGGCAAACCTTATGGTGGATTTTATACACAAGACGAAGCTCGTGAAATAGTTGCTTATGCTAAGGCTCGCTTTATAACTGTTATTCCTGAAATTGAACTACCTGGTCACGCACAGGCTGCTGTTGCTGCTTATCCTTACCTTTCGTGCACCCAAGATTCGACAGTAAAAGTTGCTACCAAGTGGGGTGTTTTCCCCGAAGTGTATTGCCCACGTGAAAAGACTTTTGAATTTCTGGAAGATGTATTGACAGAGGTGATGGCTATTTTTCCGAGCAAATACATTCACATTGGCGGCGATGAATGTCCGAAGGATAATTGGAAAAAATGTCCCGATTGTCAGGCACTCATCAAACGTTTAAATTTGAAAAATGAGGACGGTTTACAAAGCTATTTTGTGGAGCGTATAGAGAAATTTATTAATTCTAGAGGTCGACAAATTATTGGTTGGGACGAGATTTTGGATGGTGGATTGGCTCCCAATGCTACTGTTATGTCTTGGCGTGGTACACAAGGTGGTGTTGCAGCTGCCAAAAGCGGTCATGATGTGATTATGACGCCTTTATCATATTGTTATTTCGATCATTATCAGACCGACGCACTTAACGAACCAACTACCATTGGTGGCTTTTTACCTCTGAAAACAGTATATGAATATGAACCTGTCCCTACCGAACTTACTGCCACTGAGGCAAAGCATGTATTGGGTGCGCAGGCTAATGTCTGGAGTGAATATATGCCTACAAGTGAAAGAGTTGAATATATGGCTTATCCACGCGTGTCAGCTATGTCGGAAGTGGTATGGGGAAGTAAAGAAAACCGCGATTGGGATAATTTTCGTAGTCGCATGTCGACCGATTTTGAACGTTACAATAAATTGAATATTAAGCCATGTCGTGCCTTTTTTGATGTGCAGTTTCAATCCACTATAACTACCAATAAAAAATTGCAAGTTAAGTTGGAATGCGATCATCCCAACGTGCGAATTCATTATAATACGACAGGGAAAACACCTACAATAACCGATGCGTTATATGACCAACCGTTTACCCTTGATGCCTCCACTAGAATCACTGCTGCGGCATTTTCAAATGGTAAAATGACAGGAAAAGCTACTTCAAGTTCTTTTGTGGTGAGCAAACTGACAGGACTTACTTATACAAAGAATGTAGTTTCAACCTCCTACGATGGTGGGAGTGTTAATGCATTGACGGATGGCAAAGAAGGTAATGCTAAAGTAACGACTCAGTGGTTGGGACTTGGAAAAGGTGTAGACTGTGAGATCATTTTTGAATGTGGTGATGCTCTGAATCCGATTACCATTGAGAAACTTTCGGTAGGTATGCTCCAGGCCACAGCTCTTGGAGTAAGCATTTCGCCCGAGATACAATTGTACGGTTCGCTAGATGGCAAACAATATAAATTTATTGCAGACAGTAAAATACCGCAATCTAAAGTTTCTTTCTGGGAAGTGATACGCCCGCAGTTGGTTTTTGCGCCAGTGCAAATTCGCTTCTTGAAAGTGGTACTCAAAAAAGCCGCTGACAGTCCTCTTGATTTTCCAAAAGTAGGTGAAGGGAGCCACTTGTTTGTTGACGAAATAGGTGCGTGGTAGAGTAACCAAACTACCAGTAATCTTAATTCTCGATGCAATGCATGCACATCATCGAGCTGTTGTGAGCCGAGCATAGCGAGTATATTTGACGGTGCAAGACCGTTATGGATGCTGTCAGTTGCTAACCATTAGCTTAAGAAATGGAATTTATTTTACTTTAGGTTGAAAGTTGGAGAACGAAAAGTGAAATATGTTTGGGTTTTTGAAACTCATTTATGATTATTAATCAATCTGTATCTTTTTAATTCTGTTTCGAAATTGAATTTTGAAACAAATGAACCGTATAGTATTAGGTAAGATCAAAAAAATATCTTAATTTTGGCTACGAGATAATTACCATCCACATCAAAGTCAAAAGTAGCCAAATTGGAGCCTCTGAATTTGGAACTAAATCGTAACAAATAGATTACAAAAAAGTAAAACGTATTGATAAACAGGGATACTATAAAGGAAAGTTCATTTTCCATCCGTACCGCAAGAAAGCAATTCAGTAATGAGTTGTTTTCTTCGTTTTTATTCAATTCGATTATGCTCCTATGAAAACTTAGTCATTGATCCCATTTTTATATGCAATCAATTCTAGATTGTGATATTATTGCTTGCACAAATGGAATAAATTCCCTATCTTTGCACCGCATTAGAAAACAATGCAGACATTACAGCCATGGTTCGGTAGTTCAGTTGGTTAGAATGCCGCCCTGTCACGGCGGAGGTCGCGGGTTCGAGTCCCGTCCGTACCGCAAAACACCCTATTAATCTGTTGATTAATAGGGTGTTTTCGTTTTCTGTCGTGCATTTGTCGTGCAAATCTGATTTCTTTCCTCTAATTTTAGCCTCCCTCCACGCCATTTCGATTAACCCTAATTATTGAAAAGTAATCGAAACTTTTAGAAATTAAAAAAAACTTACTATTTTTACTCTCAATTTAAAATTAAAGATTAATAATATGATTGATTTTATTTTGGTAGTTATAGTATTGGGATTGTGGTTTTGTATTGAATACTGGGTATATGGAAAATATATGATTGTCGTCAAAACAGATAGAACCTATAAATTAATTAATACTGCATTTTATGCATATAGATTAGAAGTAATAAATAATAAGAAACTATATGGTATATATGTTGATGATTTCTGCATAAAAAATACTAGTCAAACACATGATCGCTTAAATAAATACGGTACCGTTGTTAGTTCACCCGAGAAGAATTGTATTAAAAATAGAGTTCAAAATTTATTAAATACACGACCTGATTTAGTTGTGAAGTTTTTTCAAGAAAAAACTTTTACCTACAAAGACTATAAACAGATGATAGATGAATATGATACAACATATCCGATACAAAAAACAGGTGTTGATTTAATTGAGAGTAAACAAAACGAGAGTATAGATTTTTCTTTTCAAAAGGAAAGTTCAAATAAAAAGTCAGTACTTCTGGAATACAGCTTTTTAAATAAGATTAACTTTGACTCCGTACAAAATAATGAAGACAAACTTAACCTCATAAAAGAAATTATTTTACTATGCTATTCACAAAGTAGTAAAAGACAATTTGGCGACAGGATATTTGGCTATCTAATCAAATCACAATTTATCCCAACCATCACCACAGAGGACCAATTAAATGAATGGCACAAAATCTTTGGAGAAGAGATGAAACCATCGAATCCAACTTTACTTTCTACTCCTGGAGAGTATTCGAGATATCATGATGGGTTAAAAAGCAAAAAACTATATAATTATTTGCTTTTAATTCAAGAAATTTTCAATAAAACAGGCTTAGAGCTTGAGGCAGAAATTGTGAGTGAAGATCTAGTAAAAATGAACCCGTATAAAAAATAGATTCTTTTCCCTAAATCCGTCTTTCTTTTAAACTACATATTTGTATTCTTCTTGTCATTTTTGTATTTTTTTTGTATGTGGTTTGTAATTTGCTAATCGTCAGTAAACTTACACTATATCTTTGTCTTCCGAAATTTTTAAATTAAAGGAAAATGAAGAAGAACTTTGTAAGATTCTGGCAAAAGCCGGAAAAAGAAGAAACTATCAAGGATAGTACTCCAGCCGAAAAAATGTCTCCTGTAGACGCAGCAATGAACAATCTCGTCAAAATGAGTGAGGCCACTAAGCTACTTAAAGCCTCTGCACCCACCGTTCGTAAATATGCCCGCCTTGGATGCTATAAAGAGTATCGTTTTGGGGAGAAACTTGTCTTTTATGATAAAGAAGAAATTTTGAACTTCATTATTAATAGACAAATCTGAACAGAATGAAAGAACAAGAAGAAGAGAAGTACCAACGAGTTGGAACTACCCTTTATAAAATTGTCAAGCGTCCGTTGATGAGTGGCGATTTTATTGAAGAACGCACACCGTGGAACTACGATACTTTACGACAAGATCATTCAAAGGACTTCATTTCTCAGATAGAGAAATACGACGGTTTCTGCTCCGTCCCTGACCATATCAATTACAAACAGAGCATAGCTAAGTTTCTGAACCTTTATAAGCCAATCAATTATCAACCTACTGAAGGCGTTTGTCCGAAAATCATCGAATTTATATCGCATATTTTTGGTGAACAGACTGAAATGGGGCTGGATTATTTACAGCTGCTTTATCTAAAGCCGTTGGTAAGACTTCCAATTCTCTTATTGGTGTCTAAAGAGCGTAATACCGGAAAGACGACTTTCTTGAACTTTCTGAAAGTAATCTTTGGAAACAATATGACTTTCAACACAAACGAAGATTTTCGGTCACAGTTCAACTCGGACTGGACAAATAAATTGATTATCGCCGTTGATGAGGCTTTGCTTGATCGAAAAGAAGATTCGGAGCGTATAAAAAATCTAAGTACAGCTACCTCGTTTAAAGCTGAGGCAAAAGGGAAAGATCGTAAAGAAGTTGACTTTTTTGCCAAGTTTGTCCTTAATTCAAATAACGAGAATCGCCCTGTTATTATTGAACAAGGTGAAACTCGTTATTGGGTACGCAAGATATTCCCTTTAAAGAAAGAAAATACTCAAATTTTAAACGAGCTAAAGGGAGAGATACCTCATTTTCTACATTTCCTTCAACATCGAGAATATTCTACTAAATGTGAATCGCGCATGTGGTTTAGGCACGATTTATTGGTTACAGATCCCTTACGTAAGATAATACAATTCAATAGAGGAAATATTGAAATTGAAATGCTTAATCTAATTTCCGAAATCATACAGATAAAGGAGTTGGATTCTTATACTTTTTGTGTAAGCGACATATTGCTCATGCTTAAACAATTATCTATTAAGGCAGAGCCAACTCAGATTCGAGCGATACTCAAGGACAACTGGAGCATAGCACCTGGAAGTGTTACTCGTTATAATGCATTTCTTTTTGATGAGACTAGTACTATTGTCGAGAAAGATAAAGTCGGGCGCATCTATTGTGTATCCCGTGAACAAATAGAGAGAATTATGTTACATTGATAAGTTGTGTCTGTAAGGTACAATTTTCTAATATATTAGAGTTGTAACAAATAAGTAACAAAAGCATTACAAACTATTCCTTGTTACAAGTTGTAACAAACAAATAGTTGTGTTACAGTATTGTTACGAGGGTGTTAGTCTGATTGTAAAACAATTACGCATCATTTGTAACAAAGCAACAATTTTTCCTGCTCATCTGTAGAGTTATCTTTGCTAATGAAAAGAAAGAAGAAGTAGTGTAAACTGCACTCATAGTATTAATTAAGTACGTTGTTTGATGGGGTTAATAATTATTTTTTTATTTTTTCATGAGCAATTCTTTTTGGGATAAATAGTAAGTGGAATGAAATGAGCAAGCAGGCATTGGACAGAGTCCAATGCATTGATGATAACTTGCTCAATGAATGATATTTAAATGAATAGAATTATACTAGAACTTAAATTCTATTGTAATTTAATTCAATAAGCAATTGATTATTATCATAATACATATTTAAATTATGGCAAATGAATATAAACATATAGCAGTATACGTTGGAACTAAAAATCGTATAGACGCATTAAAAGGAAGAAAAAGTTATGATGATGTACTAGTAGATATGTGCACCTATTTTGAAACGTTAGGTATTACACCAACTTCGCATATTGCTTCACCTGTGCTAGTAATGAAAGAGCAAAGCAACAGAGTAATTGAAGTTATGCGAGGTGTAGAAAAAAAACAAAACTTAGCAATTAATTCAATATACGAATTGTTGAAAAATATTTCTTCAGGCGCTCCAAATTTTGAAAAAGGCGAATCTATAACTACAAGTGCAAATGATGAAAATTATGTGCACGTGAGTGAAGTAAAACATTTAATCGATCAGTATAAGGACCTGAAGAAGTTGTTTGAAAAATCTGAAGCTGAAAACAAATTATTATCCGATAAAGTAGAAGAATTAAAGCGGCTAAAATCGACTGAAGATTCCGTTGATTTAGTTGACAATAATATAGTATTTGAAATAATAGAAAATATAGATTCATTGAAAAAACCTTCGACATTTAATAATTCTGTCTACGAAATTGATAGACACCGCTTTGATGCTTTGTTAGCTCGGTTACTAAAAGAATTGAAGTGATCCGATCCCGTTAGTATATAAAGCGACAGAGATGAAAGTAATTCTTAGCAGATATTGTACTTTCCATATTAAGATAAATTTTTCTTATTAAATAGCGAATCTATTTCCTGATAAGTTTTATGGGGAAACTTTATGGGGAGAATATAAAAGCCATTTATGAGATATACTATAATTGCACATAATTAAACTTGCAATAAATCACAACCTTAAATGCCTGATTTAACGTGAATAAGTATTTATGAACGTCCTTATAAAGATGCATTTTAAAATCGAAAACTGCTCTTTTTTTATGGGTGGAAACAAGAACTAATCAATATCTTTGTAATGAAAAGAGTAATCGAAAAAAATGACTGATAAAGTTACTGTATTATAAGCAGTTCCCATAATTAAATATTATTGTTGTAGGAGATATTTGTCATCACAAAGCGAGGTTGTTTTTACAATCCATATTTGACTTAATTTGGCTATCTTTACCCGACATCCCAAATTGTAAAATTTAAAACAACATAATGGCAACCACTAAACACGCATCTATTCGCTATCAGGCTCTTGATAAATGCTTCCGTAATCCTGGGCGCAGATATTATATTGCTGATTTAATTGAAGCATGCAATGATGCCATTTACGAATATTCTGGAATAGAAGCTGGAGTAAAACGTCGGCAGTTACTTGATGATATCAAGTTCATGGAAAGTGATCAGGGCTGGAATATACCCCTCGACCATAAACGTGATGGACATAAAGTATATTTTCGCTATGAAGATTTAGCTTTTTCAATTAACAACCAGCCCCTGAATGAAACAGAAGAAAACCAACTCAAAGAAGCTCTATTGACTCTTTCACGGTTTAAAGGCATGCCTCAGTTTGAGTGGGTGGAGGAAATTACTGCTAGACTTCATTCTGGGTTAGGGCTATCGAAAGCTAATCAACAAATTATTGAATTCGAACAAAATGATTTTTTACAGGGATTAGAACATATCACTCCACTTTACAATAGTATATTGTATAAGCAAGTCCTGGATATATCTTATAAAAGCTTTAAGCGAGACAGTAACCAAGTCATTATTTTCCATCCATACTACTTGAAGCAATATAAAAACCGCTGGTTTATATTCGGACTGAATGAACAATTTAATTCAATAGCCAATTTGGCATTAGACCGGATTGTCTCGATTGGAGAAAGTAAGCAGAAATATATTCCCAATACAATTAATTTCAGTGATTATTTCGAGGATATAATTGGTGTGACAATAGAAAGAGATGCAAAGCTTGAAAAAATACAATTGAAAATAAGTAGTGATCTATACCCATATATCCAAACTAAGCCTTTGCATGGTTCCCAAACTAAGAAAGGAAATGGAGAATCAGACGTTCTTATTGAGCTGGAAGTAATTCCTAATTATGAGCTCGAATCAATGATACTCTCTTATGGTGAAGGAATAGAAATTATATCTCCTGAAAACCTTAGATTAAGGATCAAGAATAGAGTTGAGCTAATTAAAAATAATTATATTTAAACTATGCAGATGCAGTGCACTATTATATATGACCTTTGTCTCAGAATAACAAAAATGTGTAAATTTAATTTATTAAAGTTATGAAAGAGAATATGAATTACAGCGAAGGTAAAGCAATTGTTATGCATGCATTTGATAGGTTGCACGTAACAACAATAAAAGATAATAGTGTTTTTCTTTATTTATTACATTTTTGTAGACACAAGCTATTTGTAGATTCTCAAAGTGATTCTTTCAGAAAGGAATATTGCTATGGACATATAGAAAAGGTTTTGCAAGATGGTAATGTTGAGAACAACGAAATACTAAGAGAACTCACAAAAGTTTTCAACGAAGAACTGCTAATGCTAAATAACACTGGTGGTTCTGCATTTTCTGATATTGTTTGCCCATTAATGGATATCTCGGCGGAATGGTATAATAATTACTATACTTCAGTTTTTGAAGAGCTTTTATTGCAGATTGCTTCTGGTCAACATTTAAATCTGTTTATACAACCAACTGAAATCACTAAGTTGATTTCTAAATTGAGTGGATATACACAAAACGGAATTGTTTATAATCCATTTGCTGGAGCTGCTTCTTACGCTGTTGAAATGAACACAGTTTCAGCATATATTGGACAAGAAGTAAATGAAAGAATTTGGGCAATCGGAACACTTCGATTACTTGCAAATAGTATCAAAACAGACAATTATGTTTGTCAAGATTCTCTCAATTACTGGAGAGCAAAGTTTAATGATAAAGATTATGTCAAACCTACATTTGATATTATTGTATCATCACCTCCTTTTGGTGCACCAGTAGATATTGAAGCATTATGGAATGAACCATTTAAAATCAAATGCAATGTTGAAGATTTCTTGATAGCACGTGGGATTGAGGGATTAACCCCCAAAGGAAAACTCATAGGACTTTTTTCAGCTGGTGTATTATTTAATGGTGGAGCAACAGAAGTTGAACGAAAGTATGCTGTAGATAATGATTATCTTGAAACGGTAATTAGTTTACCTTCAAATTTGTATTCCAATACTTCTATTTCGTCCGTAATTATAATCTTTTGTAAAAATAAGAAGTTACACCAGAATGTTAAGTTTGTCGATGGTTCTAGTTTTTTTAAAAAGGTAGGACGTTTGAATATTTTAGATTTTGAACAAATACTGCATGTAATTGATAATCTTGACAATGAATATGTTCGAACCATTTCTACGAAAGCTATAATAGAGAACGATTATATACTTAGTGTTGGACGTTATTTTTCGGACAATGTAAAAGACATTCAAATACCTGCTGGTTATAAGTTAGTCAAATTGTCTGATCTTGCTACAATCTATCGCAGTGAAAAATCTGAAGGCTCATTTGGTAAAATTATTCGTATTGGAGACTTAGCATCTGATCCATTTAAATATCAGAAAAAATTCTCTGAATTCGAAACAGGAGAAGTTACTACTGGTTTTCAGAAAATCAGTTCAAATGTATTATTGTTGTCAAAAATTCGATCACTTAAGCCAACCTATTGCATAGTAGATGAAGTGGATTCTGTTTATTGTAGTAATAATATAATTTCATTAGAAGTCGATAATTTAAAAATTGACATAGATTATCTTATCTGTGAATTAAACTCTAGAAGAGTTGAGAAATATGTTACATCTAAATATGCAGCGGGTGTCAATATCCCTTCAATTAGGCTGAAGGATTTGTTGGAAATACCGATTTTATTACCTCCAATAGATCAACAAAAGAAAATAGTTGATTTAGCCCTAAAAAAGTATCAAGAGGAAAAAATTGCGGAGTTGGGATTTGAAATCGGTGTACTAAAAGATTCTCGTAGAGAGGCGTATGAAAAAAATATGCATTTACGAAAACATGCTTTAGAGCAAGTAATGAATAGCTTTTCGCCAGCTTTTAGTTTGCTTAAAATGCGATTAGATAAAAATGATGGCGTATTAAAAAGTACAGATATTGTTGCATTCAAAACGAATGAAACTGTAAAAGATTATTTTGAGAAAATGAATAAGATTGTTGCAAAATTGGAAAATATGATTAATAGTCTAGTTGATGATCAAGAGTTTGGCGAAAGCGAAACAATATATATTGAAAAATTCCTTGAAGATTATCGTAAAAAGCATATTGATCCCGGCTTTAAAGTGGTATTTCCACATCAACTTCAGAAAGTTGCTTCGGATTATAGTTTTCCTGGAGGTTTGATCAAATATCCTGATGGAACTGAAGAATTTATTGAAGAAATGAATATTTCAGCTGGAGATGAAAGTTACTCATTTGCTATAAAGATTTGTCCAAAAGATTTGGAACAAATTTTAGACAATTTAGTGTCAAATGCTAAAAGTCATGGTTTTACAGATTTAGAGCGAAATGATTACGAAGTAAAGCTATCGTTAAAAGAAGATGCTGAAAATAGCAGGATTATTATATGTGTTGCTAATAATGGTAACGCTTTGCCAAAAGGAATGGATAGGGACAAATTTTTCAAATGGGGAGTTGGTAGTCACACAGGACTTGGAACTTGGCAGGTCAAAAATATAACTGAACATTTTGATGGAGTAGCAAGTCTAATGGAATATAGAAATGATCCCTTTCCTATTGAGATTCAACTGTCATTTCCATTAACTAATAGATTTTAATATGAACGGTCAGAAAATGAAAACTTTATGGATCGATGATGAACCAAATAACGAGTTTATCAATTTTGCTTTCGAATTCGATATTGATATTGAAGTATGCACTTGTCATGAAGATGGTATGCGTGCATTAAAAAACCCAAAAATGAGTTGGGCAGCTGTAATTTTGGATGCAAATTGTAAAATGACAAATGATAGTCATGAAACGCCTTCACTTGAGAGCTTAAATGAATCAATTCTTGAAATTCACAAATTCTGTACATCTTTTGATAAATTTATCCCATGGTTTGTATATACTGGTGGTGCATATGAAGGATTTGAGCAATTAGAATCAAGAATATCCAAAAAAAGAAATTGGGATGATAGAAAGTATTACAATAAACCAAAAGACAAATACGAGTTGTTTGACAATATCAAAAAAGCTGTTGAAAAAAGTAATGAATGGAAAATAAAAGATGATTATAATTCCGTTTTTGAATTATTTAATATCATAAGTCCTTATAATGAACTTGGTGATATTGAAAGCTCTATGCTATTGAAATTATTATTAGCTAAAGATTCTATTGTAGAAGCCACTTATCCTGACCACCTGAATAACATTAGAAAATTTATTGCAGGTGGAGTGATGAAAACGCTTTCAAATATGGGGGTAATTCCAGCATCAATAAAAGAATTAAATAAAAAAGGAAAACATCTTAGTGATGACAGATTTAAAGTAAATATACCAATCCATGTTCAGCGGAGCTTTCATACTATCATCACTGTTTGCCAAGATGGATCACATTCTGGAAAAGAAGCTGAAGAAGGTAAAATACCTGCACAAATTGATAAATTAGTACGTGAAGGTGTTGCACCATACCTTTTAATATCACTGGTTTACGATTTATTGAATATATTGATATGGCTCAAAGGTTTTATGAAAACGAATAGTGACCGAGATAAAAACCTTATTGATTTTTGCATTAAGGAAACCGAAAAAAATGAATCTATTGATGGTTGGATTACAGGAAAGGTGATTCGAATTGCTGAAAACGGTTACGGAACTTTTCAATCTAACACTGATAAAACAACTTTGAGCATTATACCAGCGAGAGTTTCTGAATTAAATTTAATCACAAATCAAGCTATTGAAGTAACAACTATGCAAGATAATACAGGAGCAAAAACATTCATTGAAAATATAAGAATAACTTAAAATATATCACCTACAAGAAATTCAAAAAAAATATAAGCTGATTTTTGTTTTTCGGACAATAAACTACATACTGATTTGTGCTAAGGTTACCCCTAACTAATATTAGAAGGGCTCTTTAGTAAAGTTATTGGTCATTTGTAATATTTGTGAGATTATAATGGAATAATTATGTAGCATAATTGGAAATATAATTCACATGAAGAATGCAGATGCAATGCATAGTTATATATTAGTTTTGTATAGAAATATAAACCAATTAGCTATATGTCATATGCATTAGAATACTTTCTCAATCAAAACAAGCAACTTATCGTTGATTCAAAATTAGGTAAACTCAATTCTATTTTTAAGCTATATAAAATTCTAATTGCAGAAGCATTTGAATTAATGCCGGTTAAGGCTCCAGGTGCAGAAGACAGGTATCCTCCAATGTGTTCACTTTTAGCTCATGAATTTCTAAAAGAAGCTGAGCGAACCTTATTACCTTTGGCTTTGAGTGGAAATATTTGTGCTCAATTGAATTTAGTTGAGTTGTACTATAATGGATTTGAAACACCAATAATGAATAAAATTGAATATTGGTCCGGAATAATTCGTAAAGATCCGAACAACATTAAAAAACTGAAGAAAATAAAATTACGCCAACTAGTTTATAAATAAAAATTAAATGTATGGATACGAGAGCTATAATCTTTCCGGATAAAAAATTCAAAGAATATCTTGTTTTAAATTTTGATAAAGATAATGATGGTGAGATTTCACTAACAGAAGCACTTACTATCGAAAAACTAAATCTGACAGGTAATTGCAGAAAAGGTTATTTTACACCTGACGGCTTAAATATTACTTCATTAGAAGGGATTGAGTATTTGATTAATCTCAAAAGGATCAATTGCGGTTTCAATAAGTTAACTCATATAGATTTAAATAAGAATACTAAATTGGAGCAGGTTAGTTGTAACAACAATTTTGAATTATCATGTTTGAAAATTGAGAATTGCGTTAGCCTGCGGTATTTAAATGTCAATCAGACTGCACTCAAGGAATTGAATTTGATAAATAATATCAATCTTGAACAACTATATTGTGGAAATATTGGTCAACTTACCTCACTAAATTTAAATAGAAACACTCTACTTAAACAATTGTCTTGCTATTATAACCTAATTGAGTATGTTGATTTGTCTAACAATGCTTATTTAGAGGAAATTAGAATTAGTCATAATAAATTAAAGACACTTGATCTAAAAAGAAATAAAGAGATCAAACGTCTATATTGTGATGAGAATCAGTTGGAGATATTAGACTTATCTGAAAATAAAAAACTAGAGATTTTAGAATGTAGAGACAACGATTTGAAAACTATAGATTTAATCAGAAATAAGAAACTGACTTACCTTAATTGTATGTCAAACGAATTACTTGAGAATGTGATTATCGATGATGATTTTATAATAAAAGAACTCCATTCTAATGTAAAACCGCTTACATCTAATAGGATAAAAAAAGAGCGTGAGTATCGTAAAGAAAGAGAAAATGATACTTATGCGGAGTATAATGGAACTTATGCTCAGGATATAATGGGATTCAGCGATCAAACTATTAGTGATGCATTTGAAGGTGATCCTGAGGCTTGCTGGAACGTAGATTAAGCAAATAAAATAAGATTATTGAGTAGTTTAGGCATATTGTTGCCCCAAGTAGTAGGGATACTGAAAGTTGCGGATTAAATCCGAAAATATGGCGTTAGTCCAATAATTCAATTACAATAAATCTACATACCCCAGTAGGTTAACTATAAAGAGCCCCATGTACAGTTGGGGATAATGTACTTGTCAAAAACACCCCAGAAACTTTACTAATGCAAGAATGTAAATTCGATCAAAATTACATTAACAAAACTGCATTTATTAAAAATAGATTTTGTAGCTTTGGGGTTTGAAAAAACAAATAAGAATTTACAATAATAATGCAAGGAAAACAACTTCGAAAATTAGAGACAGAACTTTGGCGTGCAGCCGACCAGTTGAGAGCAAACAGTAAACTGACAGCGTCGGAATACTCCATGCCAGTGTTGGGATTGATATTTCTGCGTCATGCCTATAACCGCTTTCTGAAAGTAAAGACTGAATTAGATAAAGATCTTCCTGTACACCCACAGCGTGGTAAACGGGCATTGACTAAAGCTGATTTTGAGGAACAGAATTCGATGTTTCTGCCCGACAAAGCACAGTTCGATTACCTGGTTTCGTTGCCGGAGAGTGAAGATATTGGTGAGGCTATTGACAATGCGATGAAACTGATAGAGGATGAGTACGATAACCTGAAAGGCGTATTGCCTAAGAATTTCACTATATTCAGTAAGGATCTGTTGCGCGAATTACTCCGCATTTTCAACAAAGAAGTGCTGCAAAAAGCCGAAGGCGATTTGTTTGGTAAGATATACGAATACTTTCTGGGTAAGTTTGCCATGAGCGGAGCACAGGAAGGTGGTGAGTTTTTTACCCCAATGAGTCTGGTACAAACCATCGTGAATGTGATAGAACCCGACCACGGAATAGTATTTGACCCAGCTTGTGGTTCAGCGGGTATGTTTGTACAAACAGGCTATTTTATAGAGAGTGAAGGATTGCAACCTGCAGAAAAAGTGACTTTTTATGGACAAGAAAAAGCCGACCTGAATACCAAGTTGGCGAAGATGAACCTTACCGTTCACGGATTGGAAGGGAATATTCTGGAAGGAAATACCTTCTACGAAGACAAGCACAACTTAGTAGGCGAAGCTGATTATGTAATGGCCAATCCACCTTTCAACGTGGATGGTGTAGACAAAGGCAAAGATTCGGTAAAGAAAGATCCACGTCTGGTACTAGATGGCAAAGTAAACCTACCGAAAAACGATAACGCCAATTACCTGTGGATACAGTATTTCTACAACTACCTAAAACCCACAGGACGGGCGGGTTTTGTAATGGCTTCCTCAGCCAGTGATGCGGGGCACAGTGAAAAAGATATACGCGAAAAGCTGGTGCGTACCGGTGCGGTGGATGTAATGATGGCGATTGGTAATAATTTCTTCTATACACGTTCATTGCCTTGCACCTTGTGGTTTTTTGACCGCGCCAAAGAAAAAGACGCAGCCAAAAGCGATAAAGTTTTGATGTTGGATGCCCGAAAAATATACCGCAAGGTAACCTCTAAAGTAAACGATTTTAGCCCCGAGCAATCACAAAATATCATTTGTATTGTAAATCTTTATAGAGGTAATCCAACTAAGTTTGAAGCTACAGTAAAAAGTTATTTGGAGACTTCTGCGGTATTAGCCAAAGAAACAGCTGAAATAACCGCCGAACTTCAAAAGCAATTTCAGAAAGTACATAAAACAGCAAGTAACTTTTCCATTAAATACGCAAAAGAAAACAAGGAAGCACAAGCATTTGTAGAAGCTTTGAACATTGAAGAAACCACTGGTATTTACGAACAGCAAAACAAGCTGATTGCAGATGCTGAAAAGGCGAAACCGAACATAGGAGTTTTAGAAAGCATTGCACACTTGTGCAAAGCCATACGCAAACCGCAAGACAAACTCATCAAACAATTACTGGACACGATAGCTACTGCACAAAAAGAACTGCAACTGAACAAAAACAAAGACTGGAAAGAGTTGAACCTGAAAGAACAGCTTGACCAACTGAAAGCCCTGCAACTAACGCTTAGCGGTAATCCCAACGAAGAAGAACCCGGCTTGCTGCACGAAACAGAGTATTACTACAAACAGGCACATTGGCTCACCAGCCGATTCCCAGAGGGTGTATATGCCGATGTGGAAGGACTATGCAAAGTGGTAAGCCGTGCCGAAATTGAAGCCAAAGACTGGAGTCTCAGCCCCGGACGTTATGTGGGTGTGGATGCTGCCACCGACGATGATGTTGACTACGAAGAACGCCTTGCCGAGATTCATATTGAACTGGAAGGACTCAACGAGGAAGCTATTGCACTGGCAAATATCATTGCTGAAAATTATAAAGGGTTAGGGCTATGAAGTGGGAAACTGTCGAAATAGGTCAACTTGGAGAGGTAATTACGGGCAATACACCTCCAAGAAAGAATCCTGAATTGTATGGTGATTTTATTCCCTTTATCAAACCAACAGATATGGAAATTGATAGAAGATACACTCCAAACCCTGAAGAATGTTATTCTGAATTGGGTTATGAAAAATATCGTAAATCATTAATTCCAAAGGGTGCAACGTGTGTAGTTACAATCGGAAGTATTGGAAAGAAAATGACTCAAGCATTTACTGATTGTTTCATTAATCAGGCAGTAAATGCTATTATTCCAAATCAGAATTATGACAATGATTTCGTTTACTATCTGCTCAAAAATAATCTGGATAAGGTAAAAGGACTTGATTCAGGGACTTCATCAGGCAGAGAGAATGTTTCAAAATCAGCCTTTTCAAGTATAGAGGTCAAAGTGACAAAGCATCTTCCCACCCAACGCCGCATAGCCTCTATCTTATCGGCTTATGATGATTTGATAGAGAATAATTTGAAGCGGATAAAGTTGTTGGAGGAGAAGGCAAGTTTAATGTATAAGCAATTGTCTGTTGAATTAAGCAAATCAGAAAAAATTAATTTATACGATTTTGCTGACATTCAAATGGGATATGCATTTAAGGCTGACGCATTTAATGAAACTGGAGATGGGACTCCTATTATTCGAATAAGAGATATTCCAAATCAAATTACAAAATCATACACTACTCAAGAAGTTGATCCAAGTTATTTTGTAGAAAAGGGTGATTTATTGATCGGCATGGATGGTGAGTTTCATATGAATGAGTGGTTTGGACAAAGAGGTTATCTCGTACAACGTGTTTGTAGGCTACGTTCTAAAAATCCGTTATATCAAAGTTTTTTGTGGCAAGCATTACAAGAACCTATTCATTATTACGAAACTACTATTACTGGTGCTACTGTAGCTCATTTAGGTAAAAAGCATTTAGAAGAAATATTTATTCAAAAACCAATAAAGATAATGCATTCAAACCTTGAAGAAATGAATGTCATGAGAAAATTAAAGATCAACTTATCTGAACAAAACTCCAAACTCCGTGAAGCACGTGATATCTTGTTGCCACGGTTGATGAGTGGGGTGATAGAGGTGTGAGTGGGGAAAATATCTGAATCTAGATTAAGGGGATTAATAAGATGGAATACTATGGCTAACTTAGATTTAATTAATGAAGTTATCAAGGCTTATTTTGAACGCAATAAAAATGTTCCGAAAGTTCAGGCTAAGGAATTAATGCCCGACTTTATTAAAGCCGGAGTATTTAAATCCGATCAAAAAGGCGGGTTGCCAATACGTAGACTTTTACGAGATTTAGATAGCAACGGAAAACTACACTTAATACCCTATGTGTTAGCCGAACGAAAATCTGTCAATACAAACTGGTTTTTTGTAAATACAGTAGTTACTTCTATTCCCTCAAAACTTGTGGTTTCTGCCACTAAAACAACAGAACCAAAACTGGATGCTTTTACAAATAGTCAAAGAGATGAACATTATGTTCTCGACTTGTGCGATGAGGTATTGGGTAAAAAAGGACTCCGACAGCATCGATTTGATTTTCTAAAAGGCGACAGCGGAACTAAACTTCCGGTGGATATATACTACAAAGAGATAAATCTGGTGATAGAATACCGTGAGAAACAACACACGGAAGAGGTTAAGTTTTTTGATAATAAGCAAACTGTTAGCGGTATGTCAAGAGGCGAACAACGCAAGCACTATGATGAGCTAAGAAGAGAAAAACTCCCCCAAAATGGTATTAAACTGATTGAAATTGAATACTCCCAACTTGAACATACCCGTTCAAAGAAATTAATCGGAGACAGAGAAAAAGATATTGAAACGATAAAGGGATTATTGACTGGTTTTATTCACGAGTAAAAAAATAACACTATGAAAACACAAACATTTAAAGAATCCCAGAAAGAATGGATGATTGAGTGGCGAAAAATACATTTGTCCCAAATTCAGGAATTTGGAAAACAAAATGGAAAGTATTATCCTCATATAATACCCAGAGAAAAAGACCATATAAAACATGTACTTTGCAAACTGTGTGATAAATTACCAGTTTACTTGGAAGAAAATCCGGATATTCAGGCTCATACGGGTACTCATAATTTACTCAGTTCGTGGATAACAGCAGCAAATTTGTATTTTCCTATTAGAGTAAATGATTCACTTCAAAAACTGATGCTCAAATTTCTACAAAAGCATGTATCGACGGAAATTATTGAAATTACTGATGTTGAATTGGAATTTGCTTTTCCGCTAGGAAATAAATTAAACCCGGAGGCACTTTTAGGTGAACTGGGTGGTAGTCGTGGCTCAGGTCAGACTTCACCTGATGTAGCTTTTCTGGTAAAAACTAAAACTGGAAAAGGCATCATACTAACTGAGTGTAAATATACTGAACATAGCTTTTATGGTTGTTCTGCTCGTAAAATAGATGAAACCAAAGATCGTATAAATAATCCAGACCCTAAGCGTTGTTTGAAGCCATCAAATGCATGTGATTACAGCAGTATTTGTCACCAAAAGGTTTGGAAACGAAAGTATTTAAGTTTAATTACTTTCTCAGAATCTGCTAAAAACAAGCTGAAGTATTGTCCTGCAGCAACAGCAGGTTATCAACTGCTTCGTCAGCAAGCACTCGCAGAAGGTATTGCACAAAGTGGTGAATTTGATTTGGTTGCTTCGACCGTTGCTTTTGATGGACGAAATGCCGATTTAATTGGTTGCCTCAGAACAACAGGCATACATGACTTTCAAAATGATTGGGCGGGCTTATTTGATGGGAAAGCTTTATTCAAAACCTGGAAGCATCAGGAATGGGTGCAGTTTGTCAGAGACAATCAAATGAATGGAGAGTTTGCAGATTGGGTAGAGTATATGGACGAAAGGTATGGATATTAAATATTTAAATATATATGAAAAGTAAAACGGCATTTAAGACAATAGAGGAATTTCTACTCTTTCAAGGAAATAAAACGTTTGTAATACCAAATTATCAACGTGGTTATAAATGGGCTGTAATTGAAAAAGACAAAAAACATAGTGCAGTAGAAGTATTATTGGATAATTTAATCTCTGCAAATTCAGCAAATAAAGAACAACCTTATTTTCTTCAAGGGGTAACAGTTGTTGAAGATGATTCAAAAATTATCTTGATTGATGGGCAACAGCGTACCACTACTTTGTATTTGCTCCTTTGGTGTTTATCAAAAAAACTAATCAACGATATTGAACTAGTGTACGATATCAGAGAACAATCTAAAGAATTTATTTTGAAGCTTAAAACAGATAGTTTTGATTATGAAAACTTTGACTTAGAAAATAAAAATCAAGATGTATACTATTTCAAACAAGCGATAAAACAGATTGAATTAAAGATTGAAAGTTTAAAGAAAAATGAATCAGAGCTTAAAGATTTCATTCAATTTATTTGTGAGAAAGTTACTGTATTATATATTATTATTGACCAAGACAAAGCTACTAAGACGTTTACAATGATGAATGGATCTAAAGCAACAATGTTGCAAGAAGAATTAGTCAAAGCCGAAATGTTGCGAAGAATATCGTTACCTGACAAAAAAGAAAAACAGGTTTCTACTTCAGTTGATGAAAATCTGACAGACCTAAAAGAAATTATTTCAAAAGATTGGGAAACAAATGCTTTAAGAAGTCGCTATGCACGCGAATGGGATAAATGGCTTTATTGGTGGAATAGAAAAGAGGTACAAGATTTCTTTAGCACGGAAAAACCTATGGGTTTGCTTTTAGATTTATATTCCTGGAATAAAAATGCAACCATTAAATCTTTTGATTTTGACAATTTTAGAGATATGCTTATTGAAAATGGTAAAACTGAAAAACAAAAAACAAAACATGTTTTTAAAGAGTTAAGAGATTTGCAAAAATCTTTTGAAGATGTGTTTAATAAACCAAGAATTCACAACTATCTGAAAATGTCTTTATTATGCAATACTGGCAGCAATGATAAGTATGATATAATTTATTATTATTTTCAAAAAAAGAATGATGATAATTTGATAGATGATTATGCCAAATGGAGATTAATAGGAGCAACGCATAGGCAAATCACAAAAGCAAATGAGTTGAGAAATGATGAAGAATCAAAAGAAGAAAAAGCTAAAATAACATATGCTCAATTATCCCAAAAGTTAGTATATCAAAATGCTTATGATTTAGCACTAAAACAGCTGCTCCGTTTAAATGTTGAAGAAGATAATAAGTTATTCAATGGTAAGGGTCGAAAATTTGACTTTAGTATATATGGAAACAAATCGTTAGAGCATATACACCCCAAATCGAAAGCCTATCATAAAAAAGAAATTGTCAACAATGATGGCAATACTGTTACTGTTTACAAAGATGGTAATGGTAATTTATTACAAGGTGAACCTACAGGAATTGAATGGTTAAATCGAGATTGTATGAAGGCCGATTACAGTGAACACTCAATTGGTAACCTCCTATTGTTGGATAAAAATGAAAATTCGAAGTTTAACGACAGTCAATTTGAAGATAAGAAAAACATATATTTCAATATTAACGAAGAGTTCAAAAGCCGAAATCTTCTTCATACAATCTCTGTTTTTGCCAAATCAACCTGGACTGAACATGAAATTCAGCAGAATCAGGATCAGTTTAAAGAAAGATTTATTACAGATTATGGTATTAATGATTAATATTAAATAAAATGAGAACGAATAATTTCAATCTTGAAAGTGGACAAGAATATTCACTATCCCAACTTTTTAATGGCAAAAATAGAATAGTAATACCAGATTTACAACGTGATTACTGTTGGGGAGATAAAGCATGGAATAAGGATGCAGAAAAACATACTGAACTTGTTTCTGGCTTTATGAATAGCCTCATATCTTCATTCACTGAAAAACCAACTGACAAATTGACTTTGGGCTTAATTTACGGATATGAGAGCCCTCATTTTAATATTCAATTATGTGATGGTCAACAACGTATAACAACTCTTTTTCTTCTTTTAGGTATGATAAACAGGAAAACCAAAAATGGTTTTCAAAAGCAACTAATATCAGATGATGAACTAAAGGATGATAAAGAACCTAACTTGTTGTATGCCATAAGAGAAAGCACATTGTATTTTTTAAGTGATTTGGTTTGCGAATTCTTTCTAAAAGAGCACATAAAGATTGAAGACATAAAGAAAAAAGAATGGTATTTCAATGAATATGATTTAGATGCATCAATCCAGAGTATGATTAATGCGATTAAAATAATCGAAAATAAACTAAATGAAATAAATAACTATAATGGATTCGGTGATTTTATTATTAATAATCTCCAATTGCTTTATTATGATATGGGGCATCGCACCCGAGGTGAAGAGACTTTTGTAATTATCAACACTACAGGTGAGCCTTTGACCGCAACAGAAAACTTGAAGCCTATCTTAATTGGAAGTATTACTAATGATATAGACAGGAAAAAGAGGTCATTGGAGTGGGAAGATCGAGAAGAATGGTTTTGGCAAAACAGACGTAGTACTGAACAGACTTCTGATGCTGCACTTAATGAATTTTTTATTTGGTATTGGCAGATTCGTTTACTTCAAGAGAAATCTTGGAAAGATAAAAAACCAGGGGTATTAAATCCAAATGAATTATTTCTTAAGAAGCCATTGATAGTTGAAGATCAAGAAGAAAATCCGAATATTGAAAAATGGGAAGAAAGCAAAAACCTTGATACAGTTCAAAACTTCTTTAATGCTTTACAAAAATTGATTGAATTTAGCAAAATAGAAAAGTTTGCAAATGTATTAAAAACAACTCAAAATAAAGAGATTAAGCTTTCATGGTTTCGCGACTCTAATTTGGAAATAGTGTTACCATTAATAGCGTATTTAGAGAAATTTAGGTATGCAGATAAATTTTATGAATTTGTTCGTAGAATTCGCAAGAACTTTTATGACAAAAAACGGGCTGAAAGAGAATGTAATTCTGTGGATTGGAGGCATATTATTCAAATTATAGAGTTTTCAGAGACTGAAGATCAGGTTTTACAATACGAAATTCAATCTAATCAAAATAAATTCAAGAAAATCTCAAATGTTCCATTAAATGAGTGGTTTAACGAAGAAGAAAAAAATAAATCAGAATTAAAGTTTCATACTACTGAAATTGTGAAATGGGAAGACCATGTTGATTTTATGGGAGATATTTCTTTTCTATTTACTATAAATAATGAAAAGGGCATAATAAATTCTATTGAAAACATCCACACACTTCAAAAGTATTACAAAAACTACATTAACACCATTGATTTAATAAGGAGTAAAAGCACTAAACCTGAAACAGCCAAATTATCAAACCTATTTAGATTGTATATGCTTTATATTGGGATTGAAAAAGCAGAACATAAACCACGAGTTTCATCGGATATTGAGGGTGTCCTCTTTTCAACTGTCGGCAGAAATCAACTTAATAATAACAAATTCAAAGAGCTCGTTGCATGCGATGGAGAACAATTGGAAACATTCTGCCTGCACTACATTAAAGCTAAGATAACCGAATGGAATCTGTTCGATATTATAGAGATAAATTATAGTGTTGACAAAATGATAAAATGCTGGTTGACTTTAAAATGCTTTAATGCAATAAAAGAAAATACTTGTCTTTATTATTATGATGGGCGCAACTCAGATGAAGGGGTTTCGGCTTGGAAAACTGCAGATAGTAATAAGCTTTTAAAAGAAATTCCATTTTCAATTGAAAATATGATTTGTGGCTTTGGGGTGAAATCTGGTGGTGGCGGGAGCTACATAAGTTATACGAATAATGAGTCGTGGCTTAAATCCAATATAATTGATACCCCTTTTGCTAGCGTAAAAATACAATCGAAAGATAGGACAATTGAACAAATTGAAGAAAACAAAAAAACAATAAATGAAATTATAAATTATATTTTTGCTAATTAATGCTTTTGCCGGTAATTTGTGAGATAATGATGCCCATAAACTGTAAATAATAATTATGCCATACGAATACTCTGAAGATAACCTGATAGAACAAACAGCGATAGACTTATTCTTTCATCGGCTGGGTTGGGATACGCTGCTGGCTTACAACAAAGAAAGCTTTGGTGAGGGCAGTACGCTTGGTCGGTTAGATAAGCGTGAAGTGGTTATTAAGCGAACACTGCTTGAAAAACTGCAACAGTTTAATCCCGGTCTACCCGATAAAGCCTATCAGGATGCGGTGGAAAAACTAACCGAGGAAAGCAGTGTAAAATCTCTGTCGGAAATAAATTACGAGAAATATAAGTTATTGCGCGATGGCATTCCAGTCACTCTCCCCTCTCCCATTGGAGAGGGGTCGGGGGTGAGGACAATTTGTCTAGTCCTGAAATAGGTTTACAAAAAAGTAAACACAATTCAGGATTATGAGAACAAACGTAAATAAATTCACGGACGATTTTAAATTAATGGTTGTCCAAGACTACGTAAGTAGTGGAATAAGC
>Ga0209123_1000189_pt1 | contig 93558 bp, 89 predicted proteins | sample BarGraIncu00431A_FD_184500 | JGI IMG/M metagenome (GOLD analysis project Ga0209123, IMG submission 184500) | Arctic peat soil microbial communities from Barrow, Alaska, USA - Barrow Graham LP Incubations 004-31A (SPAdes) (version 2) | ecosystem: Environmental > Terrestrial > Soil > Wetlands >... | reverse complement strand
TCTGCGCAATGCTGGTCTCGCGCAGGGTGCGGGCTGAAGTGTGCGGCGTGATGGTGATCTTGGGGTGCCTCCAAAACGGGTGCTCCAGGGGCAAGGGCTCGGTGCGAAACACGTCCAGCGTGGCACCAGCCAAGTGGCCCCCTTCAAGCAAGTCCAGCAAATCGTCATCCACCAGATGCGCCCCGCGCGCCACATTGATGACGTAGCCACTGGGTTGCAGGCGGCTCAAGGTGTCGCGATTCAGGATGCCTTGGGTATCAAAGGTGAGCGGCAGCAGGTTCACCAGAATGCGGCTGGAAGCCAGGAACGCATCCAGCTGCGCCGTGCCGTTGAAACCACGCACACCCTCCATCACCTTGGGTGAGCGGCTCCAGCCGTTCACGGGGAACTCAAACTGGGCGAGTGCCTGCGCCACGCGCTGGCCCAGCACGCCCAGGCCCATGACTCCGACGGAGAAGTCGGCACGGTTGCGTGGCTTGTGAAAAGTCCACTGACCTTGGCGGATGTCGGCGGCATAAACATCCAGTTCGCGAAAGTGGCGAATGACCGCGTGACAGACGTACTCGGCCATCTGCACCGCCATGCCTGCGTCGTCCAGTCGCACCACGGTGGCGTGCGCGGGCAGGCGCAGTTTCAGCAAGGCATCGACGCCAGCTCCGATGGCAAACACGCCTTTGAGTTGCGGCTGCTGGTCAAAGAACTGTTGCGGCGGCGCCCAGACGACGGCGTAATCGGCCGGCGCTGCGCCGGGCTGCCAAAGCTCGATCTGAGCCTGCGGCAAGGCCGCGCGCAGACCCGCCAGCCAGGGTGCAGGCTCGGTGCCGGTGCAGCAGAAACTGATTTTCATGATGGCCCGATTTTCACTGCGCCACCAGCTTGAGCAGTTCGGCCCCTTCCACCACCTGGTCGCCGGGCGCGTAGAGCAGCTCGGCGACCACGCCGTCCATCGGTGCGGCAATGGTGTGCTCCATTTTCATGGCGTCCATCACCGCCAGCGGCTGGCCGCGTTTGACCGGGTCACCGGCCTTGACGGCAAACGACACCACCTTACCCGGCATTGGCGCCGTCAGGCGGCCGCCTTCGACCTGGCTGTCACCGGCGTGAGCCAAGGCGTCAATTGCTATTATTTCTGTAGCTCCTTGTGCAGTAAAGACGTGGGCTACAGCGTCTTTTCTATAGACATTGACAATCTGGCGCTGGGCCGCAAAGCGCACATCGATGCCTTGCGTTAACGGCACAAACGAAAACCCACCAACCTCACCCGCCACCGCCAGTTGCAATGCACCGTCGTGCAAAGTTGTCAGCTGCACGATATGCACCTGGCCCTGAAACGCGTAGTCGAAGCGGCGCGTGCTCGGTCCGTGCGAGCGCCAGCCGTCGCGCCGGGCCCAGGGGTCGAGCCAGCCCGCGCGCTCGGCCAGTTGCGCCTGGGCGCAGCGTTCTTGCAGCAAGGTATGCGCAATCACACTGGCCACAGCCAGGCTCAAACCGACTTTTTCCTGCTTGAACAGCACCGCTTCTTCACGGGGAATCAGCCCGGTGTCCAGATCCGCCTGGACAAAGGAGCGGCTTTGCACCACATGGCGCAAGAACTGCACATTGGTGTTGAGCCCGACGATGTGGGTCTGGGCCAGCGCCGTATCCAGCCGTGAGAGCGCCTGTTCCCGGCTGTCGCCATGCACGATCAGCTTGGCCAGCATGGAGTCGTAGAACGGGCTGATGGCATCGCCTTCGCGCACGCCGGAGTCCACGCGCACGCCGCCATTGCAGCGCTCGAAGGTGACGCAGTCGGGCAAACCATAGACCTGCAGGGTGCCGGTGGCGGGCATGAAGTTGTTGTCCGGGCTTTCCGCGCAGATGCGGGCTTCGATGGCGTGGCCGGTGATCTTGAGTTGGTCTTGACGCAGCGGCAGCGCCTCGCCCGCGGCCACCCGCAGCTGCCACTCCACCAGGTCCTGGCCGGTAATGGCTTCGGTCACGGGATGTTCCACCTGCAGGCGCGTGTTCATTTCCATGAAGAAAAAATTCATGGAACCATCCGGGCGCTGCTCCACGATGAACTCCACCGTACCGGCCCCCACGTAGTTCACGGCCTGCGCCGCAGCCACGGCCGCCTCGCCCATCTGTTGGCGCATCTCGGGCGTCATTCCCGGCGCGGGCGCTTCTTCCAGCACCTTTTGATGGCGGCGCTGCACCGAGCAGTCGCGCTCAAACAAATACACGTAATTGCCCAGTGTGTCGCCAAACACCTGAATCTCGATGTGGCGCGGGCGCTGCACGTATTTTTCGATCAGCACCGCGTCATTGCCAAAGCTGTTGATGGCCTCACGCTGGCAACCCGCCAGCGCCGCCGCAAATTCCACCGAGTTGGCCACCACCCGCATGCCCTTGCCGCCGCCGCCGGCACTGGCCTTGATCAGCACCGGGTAACCGATGGCATCGGCCTCGCGCTGCAGCAAAGCCGGGTCCTGGTCGGCGCCGTGGTAGCCGGGCACCAGCGGCACCCCGGCCAGCCCCATCAGGCGCTTGGACTCGGCTTTCAGGCCCATGGCCTGAATGGCGGACGACGGCGGGCCAATGAACACCAGGCCGGCATCAAGACAGGCGCGCGCAAACTCTTCGTTTTCGCTCAAAAAACCATAGCCGGGGTGGATGGCTTGCGCCCCACTTGCCTGGGCCGCCTCGATGATGTTTTGCCAGCGCAAGTAGCTGTCTTTGGGCGCACTGCCGCCGATGTAAACGGCCTCGTCGCACACGCTGACGTGTTTGGCGTTGGCATCGGCATCGGAATAGACCGCCACCGTTTTGATGGCCATGCGACGCGCGGTGGCGGCTACGCGGCAGGCGATCTCTCCCCGGTTGGCAATCAGAATTTTGTTAAACATACATTGCTTCTCTCTTGAAAATTCACGACAGCCACGCGGGTTTGCGTTTTTGCAGGAAGGACTGCACGCCCTCTTTGCCCTCGGCGCTGGCGCGAATGGTGGCTATGCCTTCGACGGTTTGGGCAATCAACGCGGCATCGATGTCTTTGCCGGCCACGTCATGCAACAGGGTTTTGCACCTTTGCACCGCATTCGGGCTGGCGCTGACCAGCGCTTTGGTCATTTCATTCACTTTGGCATCAAGTTGTTCTGCGCTCACCACGGCGTGGACAAAACCGATGCGCAAGGCCTCCATCGCGTCAAAACGCTCTGCGGTTAAAAAGTAACGGTGCGCAGCGCGCGCTCCCATGGCGCGAATCACATACGGGCTGATGGTGGCCGGGTACAGACCCAGCTTGACTTCGCTCAGGCAATAGTTGGCGCTGTCGACGCTGACCGCCATGTCACACGCCGCCACCAGACCCATGCCACCGGCATAGACATCGCCCTGAATACGGGCCACGGTGGGTTTGGGGCAGGTGTAGATCACGCGCAGAATCTCGGCCAATTGCGCAGCATCCGCCATGTTTTCGGCATGCGTGTAGTCGGCCATGCGGCGCATCCAGTTGAGGTCTGCACCGGCACAGAAGGCCGGGCCAACGGCTGCCAACACGATGGCGCGTACCTCCTTGTTTTGTCCAAGTTCAGTGAACGCCTGCGTCAGTTCGGCAATCACCTCGTCGTTGAAGGCGTTGCGGACTTCGGGGCGGTTCAGGGTGACCTGCGCCACCGGGCCGGGTTGAATGTTCAGTGTTGCCATATCGGTCAGCCTCGCAAGGTTTTCATCACATCAAAATCTGTGTCGCGGTGCAGCCACTACATGCGGAAAATGCCAAACCGGGTGTCTTCAATCGGGGCATTGCGCGCAGCACTGAGCCCCAGCGCCAGCACACGGCGGGTGTCTACGGGATCGATGATGCCGTCGTCCCACAGGCGGGCGGTGGCGAAATAGGGGTGGCCTTGGCTCTCGTATTGGCGACGAATCGGCGCCTTGAAGGCTTCTTCCTCCTCCATGCTCCAGGCCCCGCCCTTGAGCTCGATGCCGTCGCGCTTGACAGTCGCCAGCACGCTGGCCGCTTGCTCGCCACCCATGACCGAGATGCGGGCGTTCGGCCACATCCACAAAAAGCGCGGACTGAAGGCGCGGCCGCACATGCCGTAGTTGCCGGCGCCAAAACTGCCGCCGATGATGATGGTGAACTTCGGCACCGCGGACGTCGCCACGGCCGTCACCATCTTGGCGCCGTTGCGCGCAATGCCTTCGTTCTCATACTTGCGCCCCACCATGAAGCCGGTGATGTTCTGCAAAAACACGAGCGGAATCTTGCGCTGGCAACACAGCTCGATGAAGTGCGTGCCCTTCAGCGCCGACTCACTGAACAAAATGCCATTGTTGGCGATGATGCCGGCCGGCATGCCTTCGATGTGGGCAAAGCCTGTCACCAGCGTGGTGCCATAGCGCGGCTTGAACTCATGGAACTCGGAGCCATCGACGACGCGGGCGATGATTTCGCGCACATCAAAGGGCTTGCGCGTGTCGGCTGGAATTACGCCGTACAACTCTTCTGCTGCAAATTTAGGAGCAACTGACCCAAGTAGCGCGGGGGCTGGAGGCTTGATTTTGTTTAAATGTGCGACCGCTTGGCGCGCCAGCGCCAGCGCGTGCAGGTCGTTCTGAGCCAAGTGATCGGCCACACCCGACAGGCGCGTGTGCACGTCGCCTCCGCCCAGGTCTTCAGCGGTGACCACCTCGCCGGTGGCGGCCTTCACCAGCGGCGGGCCACCCAGAAAGATGGTGCCCTGGTTCTTGACGATGATGGCTTCGTCGCTCATGGCGGGCACATAGGCGCCGCCTGCCGTGCAACTGCCCATCACCACCGCAATTTGCGCAATGCCCTGCGCGCTCATGGTCGCCTGGTTGTAGAAGATGCGGCCAAAGTGGTCGCGGTCGGGAAACACCTCGTCCTGGTTCGGCAGATTGGCGCCGCCCGAATCCACCAGATAGACACAGGGCAGGCGGTTTTGCTGCGCAATCTCCTGCGCCCGCAAGTGCTTTTTGACCGTCATCGGGTAATAGGTGCCGCCTTTGACCGTGGCGTCGTTGCACACAATCATGCAGTCCACGCCTTCGATGCGGCCAATGCCGCAAATCACACCGGCGCTGGGCGCGCTGTCGGTGCCGTCGCGGTCCGGGTACAACCCCAAGGCAGCCAGCGGCGACAGTTCCAGAAACGGCGTGCCGGGGTCCAGCAGCATCTGCACCCTGTCCCGCGGCAGCAGCTTGCCGCGCCCGGTGTGCCGGGCGCGAGCCACTTCGCCACCGCCTAAAGCGGCGCGGGCGGTCTGCGCATTGAGGTCATCGACCAGCGCGCGCATGGCTTTGGCGTTAGCCTGGAAATCCTTGGATCGGGCATTGAGTTTGGTGTCGAGAATGGGCATAGAACTTCTTTCAGGCCGTTTTGTCTTCTTGCAGTCCAAGCTGCTGCTTCATGTCATCCCGAATTTTGAACTTCTGAATCTTGCCAGTCACGGTCATCGGGAACTCGGTCACAAAGCGAATGTAGCGGGGCACCTTGTAGTGCGCAATCTGGCCCTTGCAAAAGGCCTTGACATCGTCCTCGTTCAGGGTCTGGCCCGGCTTCGGGATGATCCAGGCACACAGCTCCTCACCATATTTGGGGTCCGGGATGCCGACCACCTGCACGTCCTGAATCTGGGGGTGGCGATAGAGAAACTCTTCAATCTCGCGCGGGTAAATGTTTTCACCGCCGCGGATCACCATGTCCTTGATGCGCCCGACGATGTTGACATAGCCCTCAATGTCCATGGTCGCCAGGTCGCCGGTGTGCATCCAGCCCTCGGCGTCAATCGCTTCAGCGGTGCGGCCCGGGTCTTCCCAGTAACCGTGCATGACCGAGTAACCGCGCGTGCACAGCTCGCCCGACACGCCCGGCGCCACTGTTTCTCCGCTGACCGGATCAATCACCTTGACCTGCAAATGGGGCTGCACCAGGCCGACCGTCGCCACCCGTTTTTCCAGCGGCGTCGTGGTGCTGCTCTGGCAGCTCACCGGGCTGGTTTCCGTCATGCCGTAGGCGATGGTGACTTCCTGCATGTGCATGTCGCGCATCACACGCTTCATGACTTCGATGGGGCAAGGCGAGCCGGCCATGATGCCGGTGCGCAGGTTTGAGAGGTCGAACTCATGGAAGCGCGGGTGGTCCAGCTCGGCGATGAACATGGTGGGCACGCCGTGCAGGCCGGTGCATTTTTCATCCTGCACAGTTTGCAACACGGCCAGCGCATCGAAGCCATCGCTCGGATAGACAATGGTCGCGCCGTGCGTGAGGCAGGCCAGGTTGCCCAGCACCATGCCAAAACAGTGGTACAGCGGCACCGGAATGCACAGCCGGTCCGCCGACGTGAGCTTCATGGCTTCGCCAATGAAGAAGCCGTTGTTCAGGATGTTGCGGTGCGTCAGCGTGGCGCCCTTGGGGAAACCGGTGGTACCGCTGGTGAACTGGATGTTGATCGGGTCGGTGGGATGCAACAGCTTGGCAATGGCCGGCAAACGCGGGTCGGTCGCGTCCCCCGAAGCCAGCAGCGTCGAGAAGCGCAGCAAGCCAGGTTCGTCATTGGCCTGGCCCGGCTCGTCGAGCCACACCACCGTGCGCAGATGCGGCAGGCGAGCGGACTGCAAAGCGCCCGGCTGCGCCGTGTTCAATTCAGGCGCCAATTCACGCAGCATGCCCAGGTAGTCACTGGTCTTGAAGCGGGCCATGGTCACCAACACCTTGCACGCCACCTTGTTCAGGGCATAGTCCAGCTCGGCCACGCGGTAGGCCGGGTTGATGTTGACCAGCACCAGGCCGACCTTGGCGGTGGCGAGTTGCATCAACAGCCACTGCGCGTTGTTATGCGACCAGATGCCGACCCGCTCGCCCGGGCGCAGGCCCAAGTTCAGCAAGGCACTGGCCAGTTGATTGCTCGCTGTTTGCAGCGCGCGGTAGCTGTAGCGCTGGTGCTGGTGCGCGCTGACCAGGGCTTCATGATCGGGCTGGCGCGCCACCATGGCTTCAAAAAAATCACCCAAAGTTTGCTCGATCAAGGGCACGTCGGTCGCGCCGCTGGACAAGCTGCAAGTCAAAGCGGGCGCACTTAAAGCGTCCGCAGGTGTTGGTGTCATGTCTATTCCCCCAAACGGGCGCAGGCCCGGACTAGCATCGTAGCTGCAAGCATAGTAGTCGGCGGCCATCCGTGTGCGCCACATAGGTTGCAAATCGTGCCACATGACCACATACTCCAGCCCATGCTTTCCCGCCCACTCCATCCCGCACTCGCCGGCGCCAGCCTGACCGCCGGTCCGGCCCTGACCCCCATTGCATTTGTCAAGGCCATTGTGCAAGCCTACGCAGACCAGCACAAAGACCCGGCCAACGTGCTGGCGCTGGCACAAATTGCGCCAGCCGCCCTGGCTGACCCGGCCGCTCGCATCACCGCCGCCCAAATGGAGCGCATCTCCGGCGCCGCCATGCAAGAGCTCGACGACGAGGCCCTGGGCTGGTTCAGCCGCCGCCTGCCGTGGGGCAGCTACGGCATGCTGGCACGCGCCAGCATCAGCGCCCCCAGCTTGGGCTTGGCGTTGCAGCGCTGGTGCCGCCACCACGGCCTGATTGCCGATGACATCACCCTGCAATTGACGGTTGCGGGCGACACCGCCACTTTGTCCATCGCCGAGCACCGGTCCTTGGGCGACTTGCGCGAGTTCTGCCTGGTCTCGGTGTTGCGCAACATCCATGGTCTGGCCTGCTGGCTGATCGACTCGCGCATCCCCTTGCAGGGCGCGCAGTTTCCGTTTGCCGCACCAAAGCACCAGGACGTCTATGGGGTGTTGTTCTCCGGTCCGAGCGCGTTCAACACGGCGCCCGCGGCGATCCGCTTCGATGCGCGCTACCTGCCCCTGCCGCTGCGCCGCGATGAGCCCGCCCTGCAGCAGATGCTGCAGCGTGCGCTGCCCTTGACGGTGCTGCAATACCGGCGCGACCGCCTGCTGGTGCAACGCGTGCGCCAGGCACTGCTCACGCAGCCGGATCAAACCCACAACGCGGACGATCTGGCCGCGCTGCTCAAGCTCTCGCCGCGCACCCTGCACCGCCAGCTCAAGGACGAAGGGGCCTCGCTGCAGGCGCTCAAAGACGAGGTGCGTCAAAGTCGCGCACTGGCGCTGTTGCTGCGCACATCGCGCCCGATCAAGCAAGTGGCGCAAGGCGCCGGGTTTCAGAACGAGAAGAGTTTTATCCGGGCCTTTCGCGGCTGGACCGGCACGTCGCCAGCGGAGTTTCGGCGTTCGGGGCCGCCGGTACAGACTTAAGCCCCGCCCGGTGCGGATTCTTCGCTATTAATTTTGTGGATAACTTGAGGGGCCTGGCCTTGGGCCCGGGCGGCAAAGCCAGCACGGGCGCGCCCGGCAAGACCCTGCCTGGCAGGCCGGCCGTGAAACCCGGCGCACGGCTCGGACCGCAAGCGTCATTTGCTCCACAAATTTTGTGGATAACTTTGTGTACCAGCTCAGGGACAACCCGGAAAACCCTTACTGGGCGCGGGCTGCAACACGGTGCCCAATAAATAGGCGGCTGGTATAAGTCTCAATTTATAGGTCAATGAGGTCACAGCGCCTAGCAGAAAAACTGGCAAGAAGGCAAGCAAAAAAAGTTATTGAAGCTAAATATTTTTTAGGAAATGCCGCCCCGACCGGGCCGGAGAAGCGGCCAAAACCATTCAATATTGATGCACAACTTCTGTGGACAACTTTGTGGACGAAGCTGCTGAAAAGGCGCCAAAGCCACAGCCAGTGCGGGCTGCGCCACAACGCCCAAATAATAGGCAGACCCGGCACCCGGCCAGCGCATCCAACTAATTATGCTATGTATTTAATAGCTACTTGCGCTTATTACACAGGGGCTAGAGGCCTATTTGTCATAAATATTGAGATTCAGGCCTTGGCTTGTCGGCGAGCTTTGTGCTGTTCCAGCGTTTCCGTCGGCGCACCCTGCTTCACCCACTCAGCCCAGCCGCCGTCCATATGGGCCACGTTGGTCATGCCCATGTCCTGCAGCGTCTTGGCCGCCAACGCACTGCGCCAGCCGGCGCCGCAAAACAGGATGAACTCTTTGGCCTCATCGGCAAACACGGGCTTGTGGTAAGGCGAGGCCGGATCGACCCAGAACTCCAACATGCCACGCGGCGCATGAAAAGCCCCCGGCACCGTGCCCTCGGCCAACTCGCGGACGTCGCGGATGTCGACAATTTGCGTGTTGGCGTCAGTCAGCCGCGCCCTCACCTGCGCCACGCTGTAGGTCTTGACCTGAGCCATGGCCTCGTCGACGAGGGCCCGAAATCCTTTGGTAATTGCCATGGTGTGCTCCTTGTTATTCACCCGGACATTCGAGGTGCCCGATGCCTCTTTATTTACGCCTGTTCGGCCACACAAACCCGGTTGCGCCCGCCGTTCTTGGCCTGATACAGCGCGGCATCGGCGCGGTGGATGGCCTCATCGGGCAGCTCATTGCCGCGCAGCTGGCTCACGCCCGCACTCACGCTCAACGCCAGCGGCTTGCCCTTGACTTCCAGCGTTGCCTGCGCGATGCGTTCCCTGATCTTTTCAGCAGTCCGGCGCGCTTCATCGAGCGCGCAGTTGTCCAGCACCACCAGAAACTCTTCGCCACCCCAACGCACCGCGATATCGGACTTGCGCAACGTGTGCTGCAAAGTCTCTGCCACCCGGCACAGCACCCGGTCGCCCTGCGCATGGCCATATTGGTCGTTGACCCACTTGAAGTGATCCAGGTCCAGCAGCAGCACCGACACCGGCCGGGGCGTGCGCGCGCAGTCGGCCATCAGTTTGTCCATCAGGATGTCAAAGGCCTGGCGGTTGAGCATACCGGTGAGTTTGTCGGTAGAGGCCATCTCCTCGATGCGGCGCTGGTAGCGCGACAGCGACAGATTCATCAGCATCACCACCACCAAGGTGATGACCAGGCAAATAGCCAGGTTGATGTAGAGCGTCTTGCGCACCTCGACCAACGCCTCTGACTCATCCTTCTCAATAAACAGATACCACTTGAGCTCCGGGATGTAATTCACGTTAAGCAGGTGGTTGCTGCCGTCCGCCTCATACTGATAACCGCCGTTCTTGTCCTGCAGGATGCGATCGATGATGTCGCGCAGACCGGGGCGGGCGTGTAAATCAGTCGACTCCGGCGTGGCGTCATACCCCCGCAGTACCACCTGCCCCTGGCCATTGACGAAATAGATCGTGCGCTGGTAGCGTTGCTGGTAGTCCTTGATGCGACGATACATGGCGTCCGTCGTCAGGCCGATGCCGGTAGCGCCCAGGTACTGCCCGGCAAAATCGAAGACGCGGTAGTTGATGAAGATCGTCATGGCGTCCTGGTTGGCCAGGTCGGGGTCGACATTGATCTCGTAGGGCTCCTTCATGTCGCGCACCCGGTAGTACCAGGCATCCCGCGGCTCCTTCGGCGACACCTTTTTGAGGATGCCACTGCCGGTGTAATAGCTGGAGCTGCGCTCGGAGACGAAGAAGCTGCTGAAGGCGCCGTAACGCGTCTTGATTTCCTGCAGGTAGCGGTTCATCTCGCTCACGTCCCGCTCACCCTTGAGTACCCAGTCGCGCAGGAAGGTATCGTGCGCCATGGTCGACGAGATCACCACCGGCTGCACCAGATCTTTTTGCAGCGCCACATAGATGTTGCTCGACGCCAGCGGCAGTTCCTGCCCGATGATGGCTTGCCGGATGACGTTTTTGGACACGAAGTAACTGCCCAGGGTGGTCGCAAAAAAGCCCACCGAAAGCAGGAGACTGAGCAAGACCAGCAGACGCCGGCCGTCAAAAATGCGATGAACGGAAACCATGGATAGAGAACTTGTTGTTTTACTTGTTGTGAATCGCTGGGGCTTGGGGGAGCTTAAAGCAACCGTCTGGCGCAACGCTGGGTGCAGCCCCAGATTCGCATTCCCGACAAGAGACATTTTTGCATTCATGAATTATGCAGGTCGAAGGCCGCGACATGGATGCCCCCGCAGGTATTGACCATTCTGCTGGCCCGCGCGGCCAGTCCAATCGCCGTGTTACTCAAGGCCATCCACTTGTCGGACGGGTTTGGACTGCGGGTACTCGATCTTTACATGTGGTCGCTAAATTCTTTTCCCCGCCCCAAATTCGAAGGTTGTTCGACTACATATCTTTATCATCGATATGGCAAGCGTCCTTGACAACAGGAGCCAGGGCAAACGATGAATGTTGATGGGTAAGTAGTAGGAATAGCGCGAAAATTGGGCCTGGCATATTGCGCTCATCATTCGAGCTCTCTAGCGCTTGCCAAGTCCGTGATTGCAGTCCGCCTCTGCTGCCAGCTTGTAGCGGATACCCCATGAGTTCTGCCGCTTCAACCTGACTCAGTCCCGCAGTCAATCGTGCCGACTTCAGCTCCGAGCCACTAGGCGCGGGCATTTCCATGCGTGTTATTTTTGACATTTCAAGTTACGCCAGGAGAAAATTCCAAAGATAGGGGCCGTCGGCGCAAGACTCGGGCTATGTGATTTTGAAGACGGTTCGAGCTCTTTTTGAACCGGACTTTTCTTCGTAAACAGCCCACTGCTTGATGCCTTTGACGAGGACGGATGTGCTTATGTCTTTCACAGAAGTTTTGGCCTTGAGCTTTCCATTAACCCAGTCCTGAACGTGCGGAAAGACGCTTCCTTGCTGGCCGGTCGGAACCAGCATTTCTTTTTCGCCAACCATGCCAGCAGAGGTGACGACGAGTTCGGTTGCGGGCATTCTCTTGTTCTCAATTGCGTTTGATGGGGTCTAAGCTCTTTTGCGATCTCGTTGGCGGAACGGCATTGGGCAAGTGGCTGCTTGATGCGTTATAGGCGCCATTCTGCACGATGACGCCATGCCCACAAGCGCTCTGCGCACTAGGGCTTGGCCGGCAGGCCGATCTAACTGAAGCCGTGACCGCGTTTGCCAGCTGAGCCGCCCAGCAGCAACGCCTCCATTTCCATGCCACAGGCTCTTGAAGACTGGTAGCCGACTGTCGCTGTTGCTTAAAGCTGACGCTCAACGTTTGACATGAGAGGCACTGACCGGCTTGTCGGACAGCGTCCTCTCGATTGATAGGCGCACCTTCCAAAGAACACCCATTCTTTTAGCGGCCGGACTCAGAACCTCAAGCCTGGGTCTTTCTCTCTAACTTTTGGTATTACGTGATTCAGAAAGCACTCTGCAAGCCCGAAGATGCTAATCGTGACTTCCGGAAACTTATCTGTCGCAACTTTGACGTACGTCGCGATCAAGTTGGATGTTGCAAGGATAAATATTCTTCGATGGTCAGCGTGTGCATGACCAATCACGAAAGACTTCATGTGCATGAGCGCATTCAACGCATTGCGATAGCTTTCTTCCCAGTTCCCGGGATCGCCTTCTGAGAGATTCACAATCTTCTTGTTTATAGAAGGAAAGTTTTCATTCATTAGGCCGCAAAACTCATTCACCTTCCTGGCGTGGAAGACGAACTCAAGTAGGTCTGGAACAATGACTTCGTTCCAGTTGTCGCTCCATTCCCCAGGAAACACGGAACTCGTGAATGCCACCAAACGCAGTGCGCGGAACCGGGCCTGTGTTATGTGGATCTCGGTGAGCCTCCTATGACTGTCCACTATTGTTTTCCTCTCCAGTAAGCTTGTTGGTGCCTAACGTCCGCTCGAACAAGTTAGGCTCCGCCAAGCGCGAGAAATGTGCCTCCACCGGCAATGCTGTTGCCAGACATATGCAATCCACCAGCGTTCAGGGAGACTTTGTCACCGTATATGTTGAAGCCGATAGGACGCAAGTCAAGTGCGTCTACTTCTGCCTCCTCCGCACTAATTTGGCGAACTTGAAGCACCAATTGGCCTCCTGCAAAAACTCGCAAAACTCCTTTATCAACGCTCACGGAGGCTGCAGGGTGGGCGGATACAGATGCAAGGACAAGTGGCGCAAAAACTGTTCCCGAGGGGTCGATTGGGGCTTGAAGCCAAACTTGAGGAATCTCTCCTCGACCAATTAGCAAGGGCAAGGCGTTGCCGATTTGAATGAGATGGCCGCCACCAATTAGACGGTTGGAGCAAAGCGTGAGTTGTTGGTATGGCTGATACGTCGATGGAAGACTGTCTTTCGTGATCACTTTCCACCTCCGATGATGTGAGTCGACGAATTGGTGGCTTTAAAGTGAATAGAAAGATTCTTCATAACGCTCTTCCGCTCGTTTGGCAGGCAGAGGCCGACAAAATAGATAAGTAATGAAATGATGCTCCAAGTCGCAATTGTTTTGATCTCACCAGCGCTCAGTTGAGATTGCCCGCCAGAGACGATGGACTCCAGTTTTGGGCCAAGGCCGATTGCATAGCCAATGACACCAGAGAAAATCATCGCTGCAGCAGTGGATGTGATGGGTGGACCTCCCTTCAAGCGGACGAAATCTGCTTCAGTCAGTGGAAAGACTGGTTGAAGTGTGGCAATCGTTTGGCCATTCATGACATCGGCTACCACGATGGGCTTGTCGATCTGCCTATTGTTGTACTCAGTAGCCATTTGTATTGGTGACCTACGATTGGTCTGTAGGGTTATTCACATTGGATGATAGCCCAGCAGACCACGTACTTGAACTGCAACTCCCGCTGCGATCCAGACGTTCCAGGCACGAGAAATCACCAGCAGCCTCTGCAACTACATCGGCGAGCCAAACAGCTGGACCCAGTAGACGCCCATCGTGCTATTTGCGCTGACTGCGGATGCGACGCCCATCTCGGTAAACAGGCTGTTCATCACATTGGCGCAATGGACCGGGCTCTTGAGCCAGCCCGAGACCGCCTCGTCGGGCGACAACTGGCCGGCGGCGATGTTCTCACCGGCCGCCCGGTCGCGGTAGCCCGCTCGCGTAACCCGCTGCCCAGACGTTGATCCGTCGCGTCCGGTGTGGCTGAAGTAGTTGTTCGCCGCCATGTCGTCGGCGTGCAGGGACGCAGCGCTCGCCAGGGCCTCATTCCATCGGAGCGGCCGCGCCGCGCCAAACAGCTTGTCACCGCATCGGCGCGGTTTGGCTCGCGCCTGGTTGACGAGAGCGAGCGTGCGCTCGGCGATTTGCTGGCGCGTCATGGCCACCTTGGGCGAGAACGGCGCGGCGAGCACGATCCAGAGCTGATCGCCACCGTCGTACACGCCAACATCGGTGAGCGTCGGTAGGCCGATCTGGGTGCAATAATTTCCTGCCAGCAGGGCTTCGAGCCGGGCGTGCAGCCCCGCCCCGGTGACGGTGATGACATGCACCGCGGTCAGGCGGTAACCCACGGACTTGACCGCACCATCGAGCGTTGCGCCGCGTGCCAAGCGGGCGGCAATGGCATCGAGCGCGCCTTGTGCCACGAGCGCTGGCGCGTTCGCGGCGCAGGCACCACCCGGGGCGCGCAGCCGGTTCGCGATGCGCACCACATCATCGGTATGTGCCTGCACGCACTGGCTTGCAGCGAGCAACGCGAAGAACACAACATTCAGGACGGTCTTCATCAGTGGCTGGATCTCAGGCCAATGCCCGCTGAATAATGATCTTCTGCACGTCCGACGTGCCTTCATAAATCTGGCACACGCGCACATCACGGTAAATGCGCTCGACCGGGAAGTCGCTCACATAGCCATAGCCGCCCAGGGTCTGGATGGCGGCGCTGCAGACTTGCTCGGCCATTTCGCTGGCAAACAGCTTGGCCATGGCGGCTTCTTTCAGGCACGGGCGTCCGGCGTCACGCAGGCTTGCTGCGTGCCAGATGAGTTGGCGCGCGGCCTCCAGTTGCGTGGCGCACTCGGCCAGCCGGAAGCCCACCGCCTGGTGGTTGAAGATGGCGGTGCCAAAGCTTTGCCGCTCTTTGGCGTAGGCCAGCGCCACCTCAAACGCGCTGCGCGCCATGCCCACGCTCTGGGCGGCAATGCCGATGCGCCCACCCTCCAAAGCGCCCAAGGCAATCTTGTAGCCCTCGCCCTCCAGTCCAATCAGGTTCTCCACCGGAATGCGGCAGTTGTCAAAGTTGATCTGCGCCGTGTCGCTGCTGTGCTGGCCGAGTTTGTCTTCCAGCCGCGCCACCACGTAACCGGGTGCGTTAGTCGGCACGATGAAGGCGCTCATGCCCTTCTTGCCCGCGCCCTTGTCGGTGACGGCAATGACGATGGCCACGTCGCCGTTTTTACCACTGGTGATGAACTGCTTGACGCCGTTGATGACATAAGCATCGCCTTCTTTGACCGCCGTGGTGCGCAGGCCCGATGCGTCCGAGCCCACATGCGGCTCGGTCAGGCAAAACGCGCCCAGCATCTGGCCTTGCGCCAGCTTTGTGAGCCATTGCTTCTTCTGCGCGGCGTTGCCATAAGCCATCAAAATGGCGTTGACCGGGCAGTTGGTGACGCTGATGGCCGTGCTGGTGCCACCGTCACCGGCGGCGATTTCTTCCAGCACCAGCGCCACCGTCAGGTAGTCCATGTTGGCTCCGCCCAACTCTTCCGGCACGCAAATACCGTAGGCGCCCAGCGCTGCCAGCCCCTTGTGCGCCTCCTTGGGGAAAGTGTGCGCCTTGTCCCACTGGGCGGCGTTGGGCCAGAGTTCGGCTTGGGCAAAGGCGCGCACCGCGTCGCGGATCATTTCCTGGTCTTGGGTTAGCAACATGGGTCAGGCTCTCAATCGTTCGTAAATTTGTAAAAAAAGGGGGCGCTAGCCCCCGTCCGTCTTGTGCAGATAGCTATTGTTTTTATAGCATTTCAAGCGCCACGGCAGTGCCTTCACCGCCACCGATGCAGAGCGTGGCGACGCCTTTTTTCAGGCCACGGGCCTGCAGGGCGTACATCAGCGTCACGATGATGCGGGCACCGCTGCAGCCAATCGGGTGGCCCAGCGCGCAGGCGCCGCCGTTGACGTTGACGATCTCATGGCTCAGTTTGAGGTCGTGCATCAGTGCCATCGGCACCACGGCAAAGGCTTCGTTGACTTCCCACAGCTCCACGTCTTTCACCGCCCAGCCGGCTTTGGCCAGCACTTTTTGACTGGCACCGATGGGCGCGGTCGAGAACCATTCGGGTTCTTGCGCATGCACGGCGTGGCTGACGATGCGCGCCAGCGGTTGGCAGCCGAGTTTGGCGGCGGTGGAGGCGCGCATCAGCACCAGCGCAGCGGCGCCGTCGTTGATGCTGGAGCTGCTGGCCGCCGTGATGGTGCCGTCTTTCTTGAAGGCTGGTTTGAGGCTGCTGATCTTGTCGAGCTTGACCTTGCCGGGGCCCTGGTCGATGGAGATGACGGTGTCACCAGCACGGCCCTTGATCGTCACCGGCGCGATTTCCGCGGCAAATGCGCCCGAGGTGGTGGCGGCTTGTGCGCGCTGCACGCTGGTGGTGGCAAAAGCGTCCTGTTGCGCGCGCGTGAAGCCGTATTTGGCAGCGCAGTCTTCGCCAAAAGTGCCCATCGAGCGACCGGCTTCGTAGGCGTCTTCCAGGCCGTCGAGCATCATGTGGTCAAAAATGCGGTCGTGGCCAATGCGGTAGCCGCCGCGCGCTTTCTGCAGCAGATAGGGTGCGTTGGTCATGCTCTCCATGCCACCGGCCATCAGCACGTCGGCACTGCCGGCGAGCAGCATGTCGTGGGCGAACATGGTGGCGCGCATGGCCGATCCGCACATCTTGGACATGGTGACGGCACCGGTGCTGTTGGGCAGGCCGCCCTTGAAGCCGGCCTGGCGCGCCGGTGCCTGGCCTTGGCCGGCCATCAGGCAGTTGCCAAAAATAAGCTCATCGACCATGTCAGGCGAGAGTTTGGAATTGGCGCTGGCGCGCGCCAAAGCGGCCTGGATGGCAACGCCGCCCAGGTCGTGGGCCGCGAGGCCGGCAAAGTCGCCCTGAAAGCTGCCCAGGGGGGTGCGGGCAGCGCTGACGATAACGATAGAGTCTTTCATGTCAAGTCCTTTCAGTTAAAAAATCGGTTTGACGCAGATGGGGTCTGCGTGAGCAGCTACCAAGCCAGTCGCAAATTCAGATCGATGACGGTACTTGCGCATCGCTGATCTCGGGGTGGAAGCGCTTGTCCTGGTCATACGGAAACACGTCGTAGACGTGCCCGGCCTGGATGCGCTCCTTGTGGCTTTGCCAGAAGGCCGCGTCCAGCAACTCGGCGTGGTGCTTCATGAACACCTCGCGCACGAACGGGTTGCCAAGCAAAAAAGGCGCAAAGGTTTCGGGAAACACATCTTTAGGTCCGACCTTGTACCAGACCTCGCCCGACATCTCGTCTTCTTCGTTGCGCGCCTGCGGCACCTTGCGAAAGTTGCAGTCGGTGATGTATTCGATCTCGTCGTAGTCGTAAAACACCACCTTGCCGTGGCGGGTGATGCCAAAGTTTTTCCACAGCATGTCGCCGGGGAAGATGTTGGCCGCCACCAGGTCTTTCAGGGCGTTGCCGTACTCGATGACGCCGCGCTCGATCTGCTCACGCCCCCGTGCGGCCGCCGGGCTGGGGTCGTTCGGATTGGCGCCGCCGGCATCGAACGCCTCTTGCAGGTAGATGTTGAGCGGAATCATGCGGCGTTCAATATAGACGTGCTTGATGATGACTTCAATGCGGCCGTCCCCGTCACGGTCACTGATCTCCAGCTGGCTGGGCGCAAATTTTTCAAGTTCGGCGATCAAATCATCGTCAAAGCGCGCACGCGGAAAACCCACTTCGCTGTACTCCAGCGTATCGGCCATGCGCCCCACCCGGTCGTGCTGCTTGACCAGCAAATACTTGGCCTTGATCTGCTCGCGCGTGGTGTCTTTGGGCGGCGGGTAAAAGTCCTTGATGACCTTGAACACATACGGAAACGAGGGCAGGTCAAATACCAGCATCACCATGCCCTTGATGCCGGGTGCGATGCGAAACTTGTCGGTGGAGTGGCGCTGGTGGTGCAAAAAGTCGCGGTAAAAAAGCGTCTTGCCTTGCTTGGCCAGCCCCAGGGCATTGTAAATTTCGTTGCGCGGCTTGCGCGGCATCATGCTGCGCAGGTACTGCACGTAGGCCGACGGTATTTCCATATCCACCATGAAATAGGCCCGCGCAAAGCTGAACAGCATCAGCAAGTCATCCTCGCCAAACAGGACGGCATCAATCACCAGCTGGCCCTCCTTGCCGTGCAACACCGGCAAGGCAAACCCAAACTCGTTGAAGCCGTTGATCAGCTTGCCGACGATGTAGCAGCCCTTGTTGCGAAAAAACAGACCGGAGAGCACCTGCAGCTGGAAATTGGCGCGCAGCTTGACGTCGCCCAGTTGCTCGGCCATGGCCACCTGCACCCGCGCGGCGTCACCGCTCAAGTCGGCAAACGGGCAGCGCAAATCAAAGTCAAGCACCATCTGCACCAGCACCTCGGCCAGGCTGTCGTGCGTCGGGTAGTAGGAGCGGTAGGTCGGGCTGGTCTCGGACTCGTCGTTTTCAATGTACTCGGTACTCACCGCCGGGCGCACAAAGATGAAGTCGTTCTGGAAATAGCTGTGGTGCAGGATTTTGGTCGTCACCGAGTTGAAGAAGGTCTCGGCCAGCTCGGGCTGATGGTGGTCCACCAGCAAGCCGATGTAATGCAGCTTGACCTGCTGCCACACTTCCATCGGCTGTTCATCCGCCTTGAACTCGCGCGCCAGGCGCATAAAACATTCGCGCACCCGCAGGTCATAAAACTCGATCCGGTCCCGCTGGGCGCGCTGCTGGCCATGCCAGTCGGCCGTCTCGAAGCGGTGCTTGGCGCGCGCCGACTCGGTTCTGAACAGGCGGTAATGGCGGTTAAACCCATCCATCATGGCTTTGGCAATGTCGTAAGCAAGCGAGGAATCAAGACGGGTAGGAAACATGTTAGCTATATATTTAGCAGCTAACTACACAATAGACACGGGGGCTAGAGGCCATTTTCTTATAAACTTAAAGGGCTGCGAAAGGCCGCGCCGACGCGGGCCAAGGCCGACTGGTAATGCGCTGCCAACTCATCCGGGTTTGATACGCTCATGTGCAGGTCCTGCAGCAAGCCGTTGTACACACCGTAGACCCAGCCATGCAGGGTAACGCTCTGCCCCGAGCCCCAGGCATCTTGCAGCACCGTGCTTTGCGCCACGTTGACCACCTGCTCAATCACATTCAACTCCACCAGCGCGTCATAGCGCGCATGCTCAGGCAAGTCTGCCAGCAGCGCCTGGTGCCGGTCACGCACATCCTGAATATGGCGCAGCCAGTTGTCCGCCAGCCCGATGCGCGCACCGGCCAGCGCCGCCTGCACGCCCGAGCAGCCGTAGTGCCCCACCACCAGCACATGTTCCACCTTCAGGCGCTCCACCGCAAACTGGATGGCGGACAAGGCGTTCAGGTCAGAATGCACCACCACATTGGCGACATTGCGGTGCACAAACACCTCGCCCGGCGCCAGCCCCGTGATCTGGTTGGCTGGCACCCGGCTGTCGGAGCAGCCAATCCACATGTATTTGGGATTCTGCTGACTTTGCAGCTTGGTAAAGAAGCCCGGGCGCTCCAGTGCCATTTGCGCGGCCCAGGCGCGGTTGTGGGCGAAGAGGTCTTGCAGGGAGGTGTTCATGGGTCGATCTTAGTCAGGAAGTCTGCGCAAACAGCTCCCGCCCGATCAACATGCGGCGAATCTCGCTGGTGCCCGCGCCAATCTCGTACAGCTTGGCGTCGCGCCACAGGCGCCCCAGCGGGTAGTCGTTGATGTAGCCATTGCCGCCAAAAATCTGCACACCCTCACCTGCCATCCAGGTGGCTTTTTCAGCCGTCCATAAGATGACCGAGGCGCAGTCCTTGCGCACCTGGCGCACGTGCTCTGCTCCGAGCAGGTCCAGGTTCTTGGCCACGGTGTAGGCAAACGCGCGCCCGGCCTGCAGCACGGTGTACATGTCCGCCACTTTGCCCTGAATCAGCTGGAACTCACCAATGCTCTGGCCGAACTGCTTGCGGTCGTGAATGTAGGGAAGCACGTTGTCCATCACCGCCTGCATGATGCCGAGCGGACCGCCGGTGAGCACGGCGCGCTCGTAGTCCAGCCCGCTCATCAGCACCTTGGCACCGTTGTTGAGGCCGCCCAGGATGTTCTGCGCCGGCACTTCAACATTGTTGAACACCAGCTCACCGGTATGGCTGCCGCGCATGCCCATCTTGTCGAGCTTTTGCGCCACCGAAAAACCCTTCATGCCTTTTTCGATCAGGAAGGCGGAGACGCCGCGTGCGCCCAGCTCCGGCTCGCTCTTGGCATACACCACCAGCGTGTCGGCATCCGGGCCATTGGTGATCCACATCTTGCTGCCATTGAGCAGGTAGTAGCCGCCTTTGTCTTCGGCTTTGAGCGTCATGCCCAGCACATCGCTACCCGCACCGGATTCGCTCATGGCCAAGGCGCCGACATGCTCACCCGAGATCAGCTTGGGCAGGTATTTTTGCCGCTGCTCCAGGCTACCGTTGCGCCTGATCTGATTGACGCACAGGTTGCTGTGGGCACCGTAGCTCAAGGCCACCGAGGCCGAGGCACGGGATATCTCTTCCATCGCCACCATGTGCGCCAGGTAGCCCATGTTGGCGCCACCGTACGCCTCGCCGACCGTGATGCCCAGCAGGCCCAGGTCGCCCATCTTGCGCCACAAGTCCATCGGGAACTGGTCGGTTTTGTCAATGGCGGCGGCGCGCGGCGCGATCTCTCGTTGCGCAAATTCGTACACGGTATCGCGCAGGGCGTCGATGTCTTCACCGAGTTGAAAGTTGAGTCCGGGCAGGTTCATTTTTGTCTCCGTTGGGTTAAGTTGATGGGTTGGCGGCGCTGCGGCTGGCGGCTGACTTCTTCTGGCTGGCGACCAGCAGGGCCCGGGCCTCGCACTGGTGCTCTTTGAGTTCATCCAGGTTGGCCTGCAGATCGGTCATCTGGGCTTCGAGCTGTTTTTGGTGTTCGGCCAGCACCAGCAAGAATTTCTGCAACTGCGCGCCGGTATCGCGCGGGCTGTCGTACATGTCAATGATTTCCTTGGCCTCGCTCAGACTGAAACCCAGCCGCTTGGCGCGCAAGGTGAGCTTCAGGCGGGTACGATCGCGCCCACTGTAGACCCGGCTACGCCCACCTGGGCCGGTGCGCTCGGGTTGCAACAGGCCCATGTCCTCATAAAAGCGCATGGCCCGCGTGGTCAGGTCAAATTCCTTGGCCAGATCGCTGATGTTGTAAGTAAGTGCCATAGATGGTGATCAACCTTGGGGACAGCAACGGCGAGCGCACCCACCTACAATGCCGACCTTGATTGACGTTTACGTAAACGTCAATTATGTCGCAAATCTGGAGCCCGCTTGAAACCACCTGAACCCCCTGGCGCAAATGCACACGCCGATGAACTTGAACAGCAGTTGCACTACCCGCTGGGCCACACCCTGCCTACGCCCGGCGCGGCGGTCACGGTGGCGCCGGGCGTGAAATGGCTGCGCATGGGCTTGCCGTTTGCACTTAATCACATCAACCTTTGGCTCTTGCGCGATGAAATCGATGGTCGGCCAGGCTGGAGCGTGGTTGACTGCTGCATCAGCTCCGAACAGGCCAAGGCGCAATGGGAGCAGGTCTTTGCCAACGAACTCGACGGCCTGCCGATCCTGCGCGTGATCGTGACCCACATGCACCCGGACCATATTGGCCTGGCGCACTGGCTGTGCGAGCGCTGGCAGGTCCGCTTGTGGATCAGTGCCACCGACTTCTGCCTGGCACGCATCGGCAGCCAGGGTCCGGGCGGTTTCAGCGGCGACACCGCAGCCGCGTTTTTTGCATTGCATGGCCTGACCGACCCGGACTCCCTCAAAAAAATCAAGGGACGTGGCAGCTATTTTTCGGCCCTGGTGCCTGCGGTGCCGCGCCAGTACCGGCGTCTGCAGGACGGCGATGTCCTCAGCATTGGCGGGCGCGCCTGGCTGTGCATCAGCGGCTACGGCCATGCGCCCGAGCACATCTCGCTGTACTGCGCAGAATTGCACGTACTGATTGGCGGCGACATGATGCTGCCGCGCATCTCCACCAACGTCAGCGTCTATGACCAGGAACCTGAATCGAACCCGCTCAGGCAGTTTCTGGACTCGATTGACAAATTCAAAGCCCTGCCCGCCCAGACGCTCACCCTGCCGGCCCACGGCAAGCCTTTTACCGGCCTGCATGCGCGCATTCAACAACTGCACGATCATCATGACGAACGGCTGCTTGAGGTGATGCAGGCCTGCTCGGACAAGCCGTGCAGCGCTGCCGAGCTGCTGCCGCTGCTGTTCAAACGCGCGCTGGACCTGCACCAGACCACCTTTGCCATGGGTGAATCAGTGGCGCATCTGCATGCGCTGTGGTTTGAGCAGCGCCTGCAGCGAACGCTGGATGACGATGGCGTTTATCGGTTCGGGGCGATCACTGGCGCTTGAGCGCCCAGGGGGCGGGGCCCGGGCCAGGGTGCAGCCTGGCAGCTTGCCTGTCACCCATGTTCTGGACAAACCGCTTAAGCCTGTGACTCAATGCCCCCTTTTCTTCAACGAGGCCTGCCATGACGGACACCACCCACTACCGAATTTGCCCCCTGTGCGAAGCCTGCTGTGGGCTGGAGATCAAGGTACAGGACGGTGTTGTCACCAGCATCAAGGGTGACGCCCGCGATGTCCTCAGCCAAGGCTACATCTGCCCCAAGGCAGTGGCACTGAAAGACCTGCATGACGACCCGGACCGGCTGCGCACGCCGCTGATCAAGCGCAACGGCCAGCATGTGGCCGCCACCTGGACGCAAGCGTTTGCCGAGATTGCGCGCCGCCTGCCGCCATTGCAAGCCCAGCACGGCCGCCAGGCGGTGGCGGTGGCGGTGGGCAACCCCACGGTGCACAAATATGGCCTGCTGACATATTTTCCAAAATTGGCCCGCGCCCTGGGCACGCGCAACGTGTTTTCGGCCTCCAGCCTGGACCAGGTGCCCAAGCAACTGGCATGCGGCCTGATGTTTGGCCACTGGATGACGGTGCCGCTGCCCGACATCACGCGCACGCAATTGCTGCTGGTGATCGGTGCCAACCCGCTGGCCAGCAATGGCAGTATGTGGACCGTGCCCGACTTTCGGGGCAAAGCCCGTGCCCTGCAAGCCCGTGGTGGCCGCCTGGTGGTGATAGACCCCAGGCGCACCGAGACCGCCGCCGTGGCGGATGCGCACCACTTCATTCGCCCCGGTGCCGACGTGTTTCTACTGGCGGCCATGGTGAACACCTTGTTTGCCAAGCAGTGGGTGCGATTGGGTGCGGTGGCTGACTGGGTGAATGGCGTTGATGCGGTGCAGCAAGCGGTGGCTGCTTTCACGCCTGCGGCGGTGGCGGCGCGTTGCGGCATGGCGGCTGACACCATTGTTGAATTGACGCGTGAGCTGGCGCACACCGAGCGCGCCGCCGTCTATGGCCGCATTGGCACCTGCACACAAACCTTTGGCACGCTGGCGAGTTGGCTGGTGGATGTGCTCAACATCCTCACCGGCCATCTGGATGCGCCCGGCGGGGCCCTGTTTGCCAAAGCCGCCGCATTTGCCAGCAACACGTCGGGTGCCAGCGGCATAGGCCGCGGTGTGGCCACCGGCCGCCACCGCTCACGCGTGAGTGGCGCGCCCGAGGTGATGGGTGAGCTGCCCATGACCTGTCTGGCCGAAGAAATTGAGACCCCTGGCACCGATCAAATCCGCGCCCTGATCACGGTGGCGACCAACCCGGTGCTCTCGGCGCCCAACGGGGCGCGTCTGGCCCAGGCGTTGGAGGCGCTGGACTTCATGGTCAGTGTGGACATTTACCTGAACGAGACTACCCGCCATGCGGACGTGATTTTGCCGGGCGTTTCGCCCCTGCAAGACGAGCATTTTGACGTGTCGTTCCCCCAGTTGTCATGGCGTAACCATGCCCGCTACAGCCCACCGGTGCTGCCTGCGGAAGATCGACCCTTTGAGTGGCAAATCCTGCTCAAACTGGCCGCCATCGCGCAAGGTCAAGCTGCTGACGTGGATGTGAATGCTTTGGATGACGCGCAGTTTGCGCAAGATGCTCAGCGTCAGTTCGGTGCGCAAGCCGCTGCAGTGATGGACACCACCCAAAACCTGCGCGGACCCCAGCGCCTGCTCGATGTGGCCTTGCGTACCGGCCCCTATGGCGACGCTTTTGGCCTGAAACCCAATGGCTTGACCCTGGCCAAGGTGAATGCGGCCAATAGCAGCGGCGGCATTGACCTGGGCGAGTTGCAGCCGCGTGTGCCGGAGCTGCTCCGCACCCCCAGCGGCAGGATCGAGTTGGCCCCGTCCCTGCTGCTGGCCGACCTGCCGCGTGCCTGGGCAGACCTGCACAGCAGGGCGCCCGATCTCGTCATCATCGGCCGGCGCGATGTGCGCAGCAACAACAGCTGGATGCACAACCTGCCCACCCTGGCCAAGGGGCCGTTTCGGTGTACTGCCCTGGTGCACCCCGCTGACGCGGCGCGCTTGCAGCTCACAGAAGGAATGTTGGCGCGCATCAGCAACGGCGCGGGCAGCATTGAGGCGCAGGTGCAAATCAGCACCGACATGATGCCCGGTGTGGTCAGCCTGCCGCACGGCTGGGGCCACGACTTACCCGGTGCGCAATTGAGCCTGGCCGCCCAGCGCCCCGGTGCCAACCTGAATGCACTGCTGGATGATCAGGCGCGCGACCCGCTCTCCGGCAATGCCGTGCTGAGCGGGGTGGCGATCAGCATGATGGCGATGGGTTGACAGCTTTCAGCCAGCGGGCTGGGAATAAGGTCGCAGCTGCGGGCGTTGACAAATCTCAAGCGGTTTGCCGTGGTGCCCCGCAAAATGAAGCCGGATGCCAGCAAAGGGGACAAGATGAAGATTCCGGTTCATATTCAATTTCACGACATGGAGCCTTCCGACGCGCTTGAGGCAAGCGCGCGTGAACATGCGCACAGGCTCGAATCTTTCGCCCCCGACATCATGGCTTGCCATGTCCATATCGACCTGGAACAGAAGCACAAGCATCAGGGCCGCCCTTTCGGCGTGCGCATCGACGTCACGCTGCCTGGTCACGAACTCGTGGTGAACCGGGTCCAGAACGAAGACGTGTACGTTGCTCTGCGCGATGCTTTCGACAACATGAAACGCCAGCTTGAGGACGTCGTGCGCAAGCGCAGGGGGCAGGAGAAGCAGCACGCACTGACGCTGCATGGCGAGCTTGTGCGCCTGGACGATGCCGGGGGTTTTGGTTTCATCCGTACACCTGCTGGCGACGAGTACTACTTCAGCCGCGACAACGTGGCGGGTACGCCGTTTGACCACTTGCAGATTGGCAGCGCCGTGCAGTTCATCCCCGAAGCGGGTGGTGAAGGATTCCAGGCCAAGCGCGTGAGTCTGGGCAAGCATGGCATGGGTGAGCCGCCAGCCGAATGACGTGTCACGGGCAGGGAAACAAGGGGAGAACTCTATGGGTGAACGTTTAACCACAGGCGAAATATGCACACGCAGCGTAACCATCGCCTTCAGGCAGACGCCCTTGAACGGCGCGGCGCGACTGATGCGGGAGAACCATGTCGGCTGCCTTGTCGTGGTTGATGAGGTGGGTGGCAAGCGAATCGTGGTGGGCGTGCTCACCGACCGCGATATCGTGACCGCTGTGGTTGCTTCTGATCTCGACCCCAGCACGCTGCATGTCGAGGACGTGATGACCACCGACGTGGTCACCGCACGCGAGGACGACTCACTGATTGACCTGATGCACACCATGCGCCGCAAGGGTGTACGGCGCATTCCGGTGGTCGGCGGGCAGGACGAGTTGATTGGTGTGGTGACGCTCGACGATGTGCTGGACATCCTGGCGCAGGAACTGGGTTTGCTGGTGGCTGCCATCGACAGCGAGGGCCAACGCGAACGCCAGATCCGAAAGTGAGCCTGCGAACACGGCTCCAGGCCTCACCAGCGCAGCCGCCAGCTGCCATCGGCTTGCGCTTGCACGCCCGTGTTCAAGTGTCGGCCGTCAGTCTCGAACAGCGATTGCAGGCTGCGTCGCGCGGCGGGCTTGGCGTGCGTCAGCCTCAGGCGGCGCAACTGCATGGGCACAATCTCAAGCTGCTGCAGCGCGCCGGTCTCGCGCGCGAGCTGCGCAAAGTACAGACACACGGCACTGGGGTCAAAACGCTCCTGGGATGCGATGCCTTCATAGTCATTGATGAGATCACCGCAGCCATAAAGAATGAGCCGCCCGCGGTAGACCTCGACCGGCCGCGGATGGTGTGACGAATGGCCGTGCACCAGATCGGCCGCGCCCAGTTCAATCAGGCGCTGCGCAAAGCGGCGATGCAACTGCGGCACTTCGAGCCCCCAGTTGCCGCCCCAGTGCAGCGAGACCATGACCAGATCGCCGGGCTGCCGTTGCCGGGCGACGCGCGCGGCGACTTGCTGCGTGCTGGCCTCTGTTAAATCGGTCAGCAGTGCGACGCCAGAACGCTGCGGCGTGGCGCCCCAGGCGGGCGGCACGCCACTGTCCGGACCGGCCCAGGAAAACACCAGCAGGCGCGCGCCGCCAGCGAGTGGCAAGGTGGCGGGTGCGCAGGCGGCCTCAAGATTGCTGCCGGCGCCGGCGCTCTGGATTCCAGCCTGCTTCAGCGTGTGCAGGGTTTCTGCAAGTCCCGCCCGCCCCCAGTCCAGCACATGGTTGTTGGCCAGCGTGCAGCCGTCGATGCGCGCGGCGGTGAGGCAGCCGATGTTGGCGGGATGCATGCGGTAGTTAATGCCCTTGTCGGGCCAGGCTTCATCCGAGGTCGTGATCGCCGTCTCCAGATTGACCAGGCGCAGCTCGGGTTGGCGCCGCTCGATCTCGGCCAGCGCATCACCCCAGATGTAGTCCGGCGCCACCGGGGCCGGCACCGGCCCATTGAACTGTTCGGCCAACCGCACGTAGTCGCGCGCGTCGCGCACCCAGCGCTCATACAACAGCGGCGCAACGGGGTGCGCCTGAATCTGGTCGATGCCACGCCCGGTCATCACATCGCCGGCAAGCCAGAGTGTGACGGTGTCCATGCCTTGTTGGGTGACGTCTAACCCTTGATGCACACCAGCGGCTCCAGCCGCGCCACCTTGCGCGCCAGGCCCGCCACGTCGGCAGCATCGACGACTGAGTTCACGTCCTTGTAGGCGTCGGGGGCTTCCTCGGCCACGCCACGCATGGAAGGGCTGCGTATCAGGATGCCGCGTTGTGCCAACTCGTCGACCACCGTGCGGCCGTTCCAGGTCTTGAGGGCCTGATGACGGCTCATGGCGCGTCCGGCGCCGTGGCAGGCCGACGAAAAAGCCAGTGACTCCGAGGCCGTGGTACCCGCCAGCACATAGGAGCCGGTGCCCATCGAGCCGCCAATCAGCACCGGCTGGCCGCTGGCACGCAAAGCCTGCGGCAAGCCGGGGTGGCCGGGGCCCCAGGCCCGTGTGGCGCCCTTGCGATGCACATAGAGTTCGCGCAGCTGGCCGTCGACCTTGTGCGTCTCGAGCTTGCAGGTGTTGTGCGACACGTCATACAGCACCGGCAGTTGCGCCGAGGGCAGCAGTTTGGCAAACACGTCGCGCACCAGTTGCGTCAGGATCTGGCGATTGGCCAGCGCGCAGTTGATGGCCGCACGCATCGCGCCGAGGTATTCCTGGCCCAGGTCGGAGCGTATCGGCGCGCAGGCCAGTTCGCGGTCGGGCAGGATGAGGCCGTAGCCCGGTGCGGCCTCAACCATTTTGCGCAGGAATTCAGTGCCGATCTGGTGCCCCAGCCCGCGCGAGCCGCAGTGAATCATCAGCACCACATCACCGATGTGCAAGCCGTAGGCGCTGGCAATCGCGTCATCAAACACCGCCGTGACCTCCTGTACCTCCAGGTAATGGTTGCCGCTGCCCAGCGTGCCCATCTCCTCGCGCTGGCGCTTCTTGGCCTGTTCCGAGACGTATTTGGGTTTGGCGTGCAGCATCTGGCCATGCTCTTCGACGCGTTCCAGGTCGGCACTGCTGCCCCAGCCCCGTTCGACCGCCCACTTCGCGCCGCCGCTGAGCATGGCGTCCATCTGCGCGCTGTTGAGCCGAATTCCCCCGGTGCTGCCCAAGCCGGCCGGGATGCGCTCGAACAGCGCTTCGGCTAGCTCGCGCTGCACGGCCATGATGTGTTCGCGGCGCAGCCCGGTGTGCAGGCAGCGCACACCACACGAGACGTCAAAACCCACGCCGCCGGCCGAGACCACGCCGCCGGCATCGGCGTCGAAGGCCGCCACGCCACCGATCGGAAAACCATAGCCCCAGTGGGCGTCGGGCATCACATACGAGGCGCCCACAATACCCGGTAGCATGGCCACGTTGACAGCCTGCTCGTAGACCTTGTGATCCATCGCGCGCACCAGTTCCTTGCTGGCGTAGATCATGGCCGGCACACGCATCTTGCCCTGCGCCGGGATCTCCCAGGCACAGGCGCTGTGTTGTTTCAGGAGCGTCAGATCCATGGCTCAGACATCGACCACGGTTTGCGCCAGCCAGCCACCATCGATGGGTGCCACGCGCAAGGCGGTGTAAGTGGCGCCCTTGACCTCCACCGCCGGCTGATGGCGCTGCACCGAGGTGGGCTCGCCCATCGCCTGCGCGTCCAGGTGCGTGCCATTGAGGTCGACATGAAAGCGGCCAAACAGCATGCGCCGCACCGCCATCTCGTACACCAGCGTATTGAGCCAGTCGGCGAGCAGCAACTCGTCGTCCGGCGCCTCGCAAGTGATGTGCACGGCCTCAACTGCGGCCACGTGCTGTGGGTCGGTGATCACGGCCGTCAGCGCCAGCGCTGCCTGCTCAAAGGCGCCGGCCTTGGTGGCACCGATGCCGCGCACGCCGATGTCGGCGCCATGCTCGAAGTGTTCCCAGTGGTTGTACATTGCGGTTGTGCCCGGGGCATGCGGTGCACGCCTCACGGGTTTTGTTATCCGCCGCTGTGGCACCTGAGCGTTTGATAATCCGCAAACGCGGTGTCATTGGTCTGCATCAAGCCAGTCTGTCGCCCATGCCAGCGCCGCCGCCAGATGCGCCAGCGCCGCCGGGCTGGGTGGCGCACCGAGCTCGAAACTCTCGCCACGTATCGCCAGCAGCGTACAAGGCGGCGGCGCCTCGCCGCGCAGATCACAAAACACCTGCAGCAGCGCCTGCGGGCTCAAGGCGTGGGTCGTGAAGCTGATGTCTGGCGCGGCGTGCAGCTGCGTCAGCTCGAACGGCGCACGACAGCTCAGGCTGGCATCGACAAACAACACACGTTGCCTGCCCACCAGATCGAGCGCGTGTTCAATCTGCAACTGGTAGTCGTCGAGGTAGTCCACGGCTGTGGCAGGCGCGGCCAGGGCACGCAGGCGCTCGATGCACAAAGGCCCCAGCGCGTCGTCGCCACGACTCAGATTGCCCCAGCCAAACACCAGCAGCGGCGCCACCGGCGCGGGCGTTGCCGTCATACCGATACGCTTGGCACAGTACCCAGCTCACGGCGGAACTCACCGCTCTGCGACTTGAGGACGCGGTCGATCAGCGCGCCATCAAACCCGAGCAGCGTCACCTCCAGCGGCATCTGGCCCAGCGCGTGGGTGGCACACGACAGACAGGGGTCGTAGGCGCGGATGGCGACCTCGATGTGATTGAGCAAGCCTTCGGTCAGCTCGCGCCCGTCGAGGTACTCGCGTGCCACCGCGCGCACCGCCTCGTTCATGGCCTGGTTGTTGTGGGTGGTCGAGACGATCAGGTTGCACATCGTCACCAGATCGTCGTCGCCGACCTCGTAATGGTGGATCAGCGTGCCACGCGGCGCCTCGATCACACCCACGCCGCCGCGTTGGCGCGGCCCGCTGGCGATCAACTCACCGCCCAGGATGTCGGGGTCGTCCAGCAGTGTCTGGATCACCTCAACACAGTGCAGCATCTCGATCATGCGCGCCCAGTGGTAGGCCAGCGTGGCCTGAATCGGCTCACCGCGACCCCAGGCGACAAATTCGCGGCGCTCGCTTTCAGCCAGCGGGCTGGGGATGAAGTCGCAATTTTGCAGCCGTGCCAGCGGCCCGACCCGGTACCAGCCCAACTCGGGCCCCAGGCTTTTGAGGAACGGGAACTTCATGTAGGTCCAGGGTTTGACTTCTTCTTCAATCAATCCCAGATAATCCTGATCGCTGGCGCCGTCGAACAGGATGGCACCCGCCGTGTCGCGCGCCCGCAGCACGCCGTCGTACAGGTCCAGCGCGCCATCGGCACGCACCAGCGACAGCAGGTTGGAGCGAAAGCTGCCAAAACTATCGTACAGCGCCGGGTTCTGCGCATGCAGTTGTTTGGCAATCAAAACGGCGTCTTGCGCCCAGGCAATCATTTGCGCCACATCGCGTTGCAGCAGAGCGCGGTCCGCCAGGCTGACATGCTTGTTGACGCCGCCCGGCACCGAGCCGGTGCCATGCACGCGCTTGCCCGCGGTGGCGCGGATCACCTCCTGGCCGAACTTGCGCAGCAGCACGCCTTTGCGCGCGATGTCAGGGTGCGCTTGCGCCACGCCGACGATGTTGCGCCGGTTCACCTCGGAGTCAAAACCAAACAGCAGGTCGGGCGCTGCCAAGTAAAAGAAGTGCAAGGCGTGCGACTGCATCACCTGGCCGTAATGCATCAGGCGGCGGATCTTGTCAGCCGTCGGGGTGACGGGCAAGGCGCCGACCACCCGGTCGAACGCTTTGGACGCCGCCAGGTGGTGCGACACCGGGCAGATACCGCACAGCCGCTGCACCATCACCGGCACTTCCCAGTAGGGTCGGCCCTGAATGAATTTCTCGAAACCGCGGAACTCGACGATATGCAGGCGCACCTGCTGCACGCGGTTCTGCGCGTCCAGCAGGAGCGTGACCTTGCCATGGCCTTCAACCCTTGAGACCGGATCGATGGCGACCCGGCGCAGGCCTTGCGCGACGGCTTCAGGGGCAGCGGTTTCGAGTGATGCGGTCATGGTCAGTCACAGTCAGTCGTAGTGGATCAGGCCGTGCCCCAGGTGCGGCGTGCGCCCGGCCATCAGGTCGGTCAGAAAGTGCCAGAAAGCGTCAGCCGAGGGCGGGCAACCGGGCAGGGAGTAGTCCACATGCACCACCTCGCGGATCGGGTGCACTTTGTTCAGCAGCAGCGGCAACTCGGGGTCATCGGGAATACCTCCGCCCGCGCTCAAGCCCGGTCGACTGCGGTACACCTCGGTCAGCAACTCGCCCAAATCGAGGTGGTTGCGTTGCGCGGGCAAGCCGCCGTTGATGGCGCAGGCACCCACCGCCACCAGCGTTTTGCAGTGCACGCGGAATTCGCGCAACACCAGCACATTCTCGGCATTGCACAGGCCGCCTTCGATCAGACCGATGTCACACGCCCCCACCTGCTTGATGTCGGTCAGTGGCGAGCGGTCGAACTCGATGTGCTCGATCAGATCAAACAGCCGCTCGTCAATGTCCAAAAAAGACGTGTGACAGCCAAAACAGCCGGCCAGCGACACCGTGGCGACTTTCAGCTTGCGCGGCGTTTGGGACATCGCGGGTGCAATCATGTGGCATCGCCCTCCACCTGCTGCGACACCGGCCTCAAATCGAAACGCCGCTGTCCGATCGGGATCACAAAGCCACGCCGCTTGGGCAGGATCACGCCCACCGGGCAGATGTGGGCCGCGCGGTCATCCAGGCTCATCGCGGTGTCGCCCAACTGCCCGCTGGCGCTGTTGACCAGCAGGTGGGTGCCAATGCCGTAGCCGCCGATGGCAAAGATGTTTTTGCCATCGACCTCGCGGCTGGCGCGCACGCACAGCTCGCACAAGATGCAGCGATTCAGGTCGAGCAGGATGTCGGGGTGGCTGGCGTCCACCCGGCGGCTTGGGTAAAACTCCTCGAAGTGCGGCCCTTCCATGCCCATCTGGTAGGCGGTGGCCTGCAGCAGGCAATTGCCGCTTTTCTCGCAACTGGGGCAAAAGTGGTTGCCCTCAACGAACAACATCTGCAGCAGCGTCTTGCGCTGGCGGTTCATCACCGGCGTATTGCTTTCGACCTCCAGCCCGGCCGCCGCTTGCACGGTGCAGGCGGCGCCGACGCGGCCATTCACCTTGACGCTGCAGATCCGGCATGAGCCATGCGCCGCAAAGTCCGGGTGCCAGCACAGGTGCGGGATGTAGCGCCCGGCGCGCGTGGCGGCCTGCAGAATGGTCTCCCCGGACGCAAACGGGAGGTCTTCGCCGTCGAGCGAGAAGCGCTGGGTGGGGCTCACGTCATCCGTCATGTGCGGTTCTCCAGGTGCGCAGCAGCGTCGTCGCGGCCGGTCATGCGCCGGGCAATTGACAGCTCGGCGTCGAGGTCAAAACCCGGCTCGAAATCGAGCGACTGCAAGCGTTGCTCGTAGGCCGGGCGAAACTTCAGCACCGTATCGCGCAAGGGGTTGCAGGCGCTGGCCCCCAGGCCGCAATGGGTGGTGCTGTGCAGCAAGCGATCGAGCTCGAACAGCACATCAAGGTCGTCGCGCGAGCCATGGCCGCCCGCCAGCTTGTCCATGCGCTTGACCAGCAAGGCGGTGCCAACCCGGCATGGGGTACAGAAACCGCAACTCTCGTGGGCAAAAAAATGCGCAAAACCGCGTGCCACCTCGAACATGTCACGCGAGCGGTCAAACACCATGAAGGCGCCCGCCGTCGGCACGTCTTCAAACGCGATGCGGCGCTCAAACTCGTCCGCCGCCAGGCACACCCCGGACGGCCCACCGACCTGCACCGCCTGCGTGTCGTGCGCGCCGCAGTCCGCCAGCAGGCGGCTCACAGGCGTGCCCAAGGGGTATTCGTACAGGCCCGGGCGTGCGCAGTCGCCCGACACCGAGTGAATCTTGGTGCCGGTCGATTTGGGCGTGCCGATGCCGGCCCAGAGCGCGCCGCCGTGCTGCGCAATGTGCGCCACCGCGCAAAAAGTTTCCACGTTGTTGACCAGGGTCGGATGCCCCAGGTAGCCATGCTCGGCCGGGAACGGCGGACGGATACGCGGCGTGCCGCGCTTGCCTTCGAGCGACTCGATCAGCGCGGACTCCTCGCCGCAAACGTAGGCGCCAGCGCCGACGTGAATGGAGATGTCGAAATCGAAACCGGCCTGCCCCAGGATGCGGGTACCCAGCAGCTGCGCATGGCGTCGCTGCTGCAAAACGGCCAGCAAGGGCTCCAGCAGGTAGCGGTATTCGCCACGCAGGTAAAGAAAGCCGCGGCGCGCGCCAACAACATGGGCGGCGACGGTCATGCCCTCGAACACCGCGTCGGCCTGACGGCTCAGCAGCACGCGGTCCTTGAAGGTGCCGGGTTCGCCCTCGTCGGCGTTGCACACCACCACACGCTCAGTGCCGATGGCCTGGCGGCACAGCTCCCATTTGAGGCCAGTGGCAAAACCGGCGCCGCCGCGCCCGCGCAAATTGGAGCGCTTGATCTCGGCCAGCGTCGCGTCAGCCCCGCGCGCCAGCGTCGGCGCCAACGCAGCCCCCGGCACGCAAGGCGCGCCGAGCAGCACATCGGCACGACGAATGTTGTCCTGCACCTCAAACCACTCAGCCGGCCATTGCGGCACCGGCGCGCGCGCGCGGATCAGCTCGGCCATTTGCGCCACCCGGGCGGCGTCGAGCCGGGTCAGCACCTGGTGATGGTTGATCAGCAAGGCTGGCCCCTGATCGCACAGCCCGGTGCAGGAGGTCCGGTCCACGCTGACCAGGCCATCGGCGCTGAGCTGACCGGGTACCACCCCCAGGCGCTGACAGAGGTCGGCCAGCAGCGCCTCGCTGCCGAGCATGCGGTCGGTCACGTTGTCGCTGAACAGCACACGGTAGGCGCCGACCGGCCGGGTGTGCAAGAAGCGGTAGAAACCGGCCACCCCTTGCACCTGCGCCAGCGTCAAGCCGAGCGCGCTGGCGACCTGGCCCAGGGCGTCAGGCGCCAGCCAGCCTTGCATGGCCTGCAACTCGCGCAAAATCTGCAGCAGCGCATGCGGGTCAGGCGGGTAGCGCGCCAGCAGGCGCTGCAGTTCGGGCGCTGCGGCTTGGGGGGTTTGGCGGTTCGGGCACATGGCTTGAATTTAAACGAACATGGTCTAAAGTCAAGCTGGCCTTGGGCAGCGCTAGCTGAGGTGCTTCTCAAAAACCATGCCGGGCTGCAGGTCAAACCCGCGCAAAAAGTCGGCCACGCCCAGGCGCTTGCCGCCGGGGCGCTGCAACTGCGTGATGTTTACTACTGATTTCATAGCGGCTACCTCAATGCCGACGGTGGCTACAGCCAGAATTGATCCAACTTCTTCCGAAACGGGCGAGGTTCCAGGTAACACCTCTGCCAACCATATCTTCAGCGTTTCGCCATTCAAAACCGCTGTGGCACCGGGGAATGGATTGAAGGCACGGATGCGTTGCGTGATCACGGCCGCACTTTGCGTCCAATCGATGACCGCCTCGTGTTTTTCAATTTTGTGGGCGTAAGTCACGCCTTGTGCTGCCTGTGCCACCGGCTGCAAACTGCCATCGACCGCCTGTTCCAGCACTTGCAGCATCAGCTGTCCGCCCAGCTCGGCCAGCCGGTCATGCAAGCTGCCGGTGGTGTCACTCGCCTCGATCGGGATCGCCTGCGCCAGCAGCATGGCGCCGGTGTCGAGCCCGGCGTCCATTTGCATGATGGTCACGCCAGTCTGCGCATCGCCCGCCTCGATGGCGCGGTGAATCGGCGCCGCGCCACGCCAGCGCGGCAGCAGCGAAGCGTGAATGTTGAAGCAGCCGCGGGCTGGCACATCCAGCACCCACTGCGGCAGGATCAGGCCGTAGGCGACCACCACCATGGCCTCGGCCTGCGCTGACGCCAGCAGCACGCAGGCGGCGGCTGCATCCTCAGGGTATTTGCCGTCCAGCCGCAGGCTGCGCGGCTGCGCTAGCGCCAGGCCGTGATCCAGGGCGAACTGCTTCACGGCAGAGGCCTGCAGCTTCAGGCCGCGCCCGGCGGGGCGATCCGGCTGTGTCAGCACCAGCGCAATTTCATGCCCGGCCGCGTGCAGCTGTGCCAGCGCGACGCGGGCAAATTCGGGTGTGCCGGCAAAGATCAGCCTCACTCACGCTCCTCGCGCTGCGCTTTGAGCATTTTTTTCTTGATCCGGTTGCGCTTGAGAGGCGACAGGTATTCGACAAAAACCTTGCCCAGCAGGTGGTCCATCTCGTGCTGGATGCAGACTGCCAGCAGGCCTTCGGCTTCAATCAGGCGCGACTGACCCTGAGCGTCCAGAGCCGTCACGGTGACGGCGTCAAAACGCTCAACGCCGTCGTAAATGCCCGGCACCGACAAACAGCCCTCTTCGTTGAGGTGCGTCTCGGCGCTGCTCCAGACCAGCTGCGGGTTGATCAGTACCAGCGGCGCGTCACGTTCTTCAGAGACATCCACCACGATCAGACGCTCGTGCACATTGATCTGGGTCGCCGCCAGGCCAATGCCTTTGGCCTCGTACATGGTTTCCAGCATATCCACGATCAGGATCTGAACGCGCGCATCCACCGTTGACACCGGTTTGGCCACGGTGTGCAGCTTGGGATCGGGATAACAAAGAATCGGAAGTAGCATTTAATTGGTTGAGGACAGAGCTGGCTCGCTGGGCGTAGCTGCGGTCTGTCCCGCAAAGTTTCAGTTTAGTTGAGGACAGAACTGGCACGCCTTGAAATGTTGAGGACAGAGCTTGTACGCTTCGCGTAACTTCGGTCTGTCCCGCAAACCTTCAGGCTGCGGTCTGTCCCGCAAGGTTTTGGAATATGTCGCTATTTTCGCTACTTTTGGCACCGCCAGCACCGAGTCGACGGAGGAAACGTTGCCCGATCAAGGGCTTAAGTGCAAAATCGCGCGTAACTTATCATGATGCCCTCCAGGTTGGCCAGACCGCCGCCTGGCGCGCCCAACCGCCTGAAACACATTTGCCGTGCAGAACCCTATGACCCAAAACCTGATGCCAAAGTCCACCATCGCCGCCAAAGTCATTGGGGTCACCCTGGCGGTGCTGACCGCCAGCTTGGCCAGCACACCTGCTGGGGCCCAGAATTTTCCGGTCACGGCAGGGCAAAAGGCGACCGCGACGCAGGTCGCTCAGGCCGGCGTGCCCTTGAGCGAACTGGCGGCCAATGCGCCCGACAGCTATACCGTCAAACGCGGCGACACGCTATGGGCCATCTCCGGCCTGTTCCTGAAAAGCGCCTGGCGCTGGCCCGAGTTGTGGGGCATGAACCTGGCTGACATCCAGAACCCGCACCTGATTTACCCGGGGCAAACGCTGTATCTGGAGCGGCACAACGGGCGCGCCACCCTGCGCAGTCGCCAATCTGGCGCCGATGCGGCGGCTCTGGCGACCGTGCGCCTGTCGCCACGCACCCGGATTGAACTGCTGGCCGACGACGCCCTGCCGACGCTCAAAAGTCACTTGATCGAGCCCTTTCTGGCCGAGCCGGTGATCGTGGACGAGAACGGCCTCACGCGGGCGCCGCGCATCGTGGCGGCGCAGGAGGGCCGCGTGCTGCTGACCCGGGGTGACCGGGCCTACGCGCGCGGCCAGGGTGACGCGGTGCTGATCGATGAGCCGGCGCAAAAGCAAAAAGCCTACCGGGTGTTTCGCAATGCCACGCCTCTCAAAGACCCGGTGACGGCTGAAATTCTAGGCTATGAGGCACAGTACGTGGGCAAGGCGCTGCTGGTGCACGGCGAATCCACCCAGGCCTCGGTTGACAAGGACGGCAAGCCCCGCACCGACATCATCCCGGCCACGATTGACATTGTGGCGGCCAAAGAGGAAATGCGGGTTGGCGACCGGCTGCTGCCCGAGCCACCGCAACAGCTGTTGAGCTACGTGCCGCGCGCCCCTCAGCGCCCGGTGGACGCCCGCATTGTTTCGGTCTACGGCAGCGCGGTGGTCAATGCAGCGCAAAACCAGGTGGTGGCCATCAATCTGGGCACGCGCGACGGCATCGAAAGCGGGCACGTATTGGCGATCCTGAAAGACGGTGCGCGCCTGATCGACAAAACCGATGCGGCACGCCCCGAACTAAAGTTGCCGGATGAACGCAATGGTTTGCTGATGGTGTTTCGCACTTTCGAGAAACTCTCTTATGCGCTGGTGCTCGACATCACGGATGGCGCCAAAGTGGGCGACCGGCTGGTCAACCCGCGCTAAAGCAGCGTGACACCCCGTTAACGCCAGCACACCCAAGGTTTCAGTGGAACGCGACGAACTGGCCGCCTGGCTGCGCCTGACGCTCAGCAGCGGCGTCGGCCTTGAAGCCGCCCGCAAATTGCTGGCGGCGTTTGGCTTGCCAGCGGCGGTGTTTGAGCAGTCGTCATCGGCGCTGCAGCAGGTGGTGAGCGCCAAGCAGGCAACGGCCCTGCGCACCGAGCCGCCTGAACTGGCGGCTCTGCTGGAGCAGACCTGGGCCTGGCTGCAGGACACGGGTGTCGGTAGCGCCCGGCGCCAAATTGTGGTGCTGGGGGATGCCAACTACCCGCAATCGCTGCTCAACATTGAAGACCCGCCGCTGATGCTGTACCTGCTGGGTGGCGGTGAATTTATACAAAATCAGGCTGTAGCCCCCGTCCACAAAGCTCAGGCAGCTATCAATTTAATTGATAGCCGGCTGACCTTGTGCCTGGCCAACAGCATTGCCGTGGTCGGCAGTCGCAACCCGACCCCCCAGGGCGCCGTCAACGCGCGCCAGTTTGCCAAGGCGCTGGGACTGGCGGGCTTGACCGTGGTCAGCGGACTGGCCTTGGGAGTGGACGGCGCGGCCCACGAAGGCGCACTCGACAGTCTGGCGCCGGGTTCCGATCGACTCGCCACGGTGGCCGTGGTCGGCACCGGGCTGGACCGGGTCTACCCGAAAAGACACCTGGCGCTGGCGCACCGCATCGCCCAAAACGGCTTGCTCATCAGCGAGTACCCGCTGGGCACGCCGCCACTGCCCGCCAATTTCCCCAGGCGCAACCGTCTGATTGCCGGGCTGGCGCAGGGCACCCTGGTGATCGAGGCCGCCCTGAAGTCCGGCTCCCTGATCACCGCGCGGCTCAGCGCCGAACAGGGAAAAGATGTTTTTGCCATCCCCGGCTCGATTCATTCCACGCAGGCGCGCGGTTGCCACGCGCTCATCAAGCAAGGCGCCAAGCTGGTGGAATCGGCGCAGGACGTGCTGGAGGAGATGAAGATCGACAGCGGCTTGACACCCGCTCTCGATTCGATAGCTGTCGACGCCTGTTCCACGGGGGCTACAGGCTCATTTGCTACTCAAACGGCGTTACTCGATGCGATCGGGTTCGACCCGGTTGGGCTGGACGCCTTGCAGGCGCGCTGCGGCATCGACACCGCCGCTCTGCAAGCGCAGTTAATGACGCTGGAACTCGACGGTCTGCTGGCACGCCTGCCCGGCGGCCTGTTCCAGCGCATGAGCCGGAGATAGACGACCGCGCGACGACCGGCGGGCCAAGTCTGATTTGACGGTCAACTCATTGCTTTAGCGCCCGACATTGGCGCTATATTGCACCCATGTTTCAAGTCCTTGTTTTCGTTTACGAGAATTATTGGTACGGCGAGTCCTGCCCTGAACCGGCTGATCTGCAGCAAAAGCTCAGCGCGGTCGGCTTTGATCCCGAGGAAATTCAGGACGCGTTGACCTGGTTGCATGACCTGAGTCTGGCGGCGCGCGAGCAGTCGGCGCCGATAGCGCGGGCCGGCACGGGCCACGGCACCAACGAAGCGGCAAAAACAGATGCCGTTGCCCAGTCACCGCACAGCCTGCGCGTGTACACGACGGCCGAGCAAAATCAGCTGGGCGCGCCCTGCCTGGGCTTTGTCACTTTTCTCGAAAGCGCGGGCGCGCTGCCAGGCCATCTGCGCGAGATCGTGCTGGAGCGCGCCATGGCGGCACCCGCCAACCCCTTGGCGCTGGAAGACTTCAAGGTCATTGTGCTGATGGTGTTCTGGAGTCTGGGCTTAGAGCCGGACGCGCTGATACTCGACGAGTTGTGTGATGACGGCGCCAGCCGGGTGGCGCATTAACCCAGCAGCCGCTCCGGATTGGCTTCGAGCTTGCCCAAGGCATCGCGCGTGGCGCGTATGGTGAGTGTTTCTTCTTCTTGCGGCAGCAACAGACCCGCCTGCAGGTAGGCTGCCAGGCGCCCAGTCTGCATCAGGTAGCTGTGCCCCGTGGTCGACACAAACAGGTGCAGGTGTTTGCGATCACTGCGCCAGGCGAACTGCACCTGAGCGAGCTGGCCGTTATGGTCCAGCGAAAACCAGGTGCCCACTTGCAACTCCTGCGCCCACGCCAGCATCGCCGCGCTGGGCTGGGAGCCGCCATCGGCCACCACGTCCAGCGCTGAGGTGTCGATGCCCAACATCATTTCAATGCTTTGAGCGTCCAGCGGCAGATCGCCCAGGCCGTCATCGGTCACAAAGTTTTCGAGGTGTGCCAAGTGTTCGGCCATGGCCGCAATCTGCTCGCTCCCAATCGCCTGGGTCTTGGACAGGAAGGCGTCGGCCAAGGTGTCACTGACAGTCTGGATATGGCGCTGCTGCTCGGACGGTGCCACGCCCAGCAGCGTCATACCGGAGCGCAACTTCTGCAGTAATCGCGGCAAATCTGCTATCACCCGGGCTCGGTCGTTGCGGTTGGGCTTGGCGCTGGCGGCCCAAAGGAGATCGGTGGCGGTTTTTTTAAACGCCAGGGTGTCGGCGTGCTGCGGGCCTTTGCGCACCGCCGCCACCGCCAGAACCTCGGCCCAGACCTTGAACAGAAACTCACGAATCTCGTCGCGCACCGGCATGTCCTTGAGCATGTTGCGCATCTCGATCGTGTACTGGATGGTGAGCGTCTCCTTCTGCTCCACCTGCTGCGCCACGCTAACCGCTTTTTGGGTTGACGCGCGTCCGGTCAGATATTTGGCCAGGAACTTCTGAAACTCGTCATAAACCAGTTGGTACACCCGGCGCCCGGTCTCGGGATACTGCTCAATCACCTGCACCACGCGCTTGATCTCAGTCTCCAGCGCACTGCCGCTGATGCCGCTGGCGTCAAAACCCATGACACACGACCCCATGCGGTCAATCAACTCGCGCGCCGGATGAGTCAGGGTGCCAAAAAAATCCGGCTCGGCCAGCGCCAGCCGCAGCACCGGCATTTGCAGGCGCGCGAACCAGACCCGAATGCCGGGCGGAATGCGGTCCTCCTGCAAAATAGCCTGGAACATCAGCGCCACAATCTCAATAATGGCCTTTTCGCTCTTGGTTTCCGCCTTGTTCTTGAGATCGGTGGATCTGCGCCGCAACTCGCCCGCCACCCGGAGCACCGCCGCCGGACTGTCCTCGTCCAGCACCGTGCCATGCCCCGCATAGGCACCCACCGGCTGGGAATGCATCGCAATCGCCGCTGCCAGTGCGGGCGACGGTGCCTCATAGTGCGTGGTTTCAAAATTGCCTGCGCCCGAGCCCAGCAACAAGCGCTTGAGTTGGCCCAGCACACCCTGCGCCCGACTGCGTGCCCGCGCCAGCGGTGTGCTGGACGTCATCATGCGGGTTTCCTCGGCCGCGCTGCCAAAAAACCCGCCTGAATGCGACCTGGCGTGACCCGATGGCGAGCTGCGCCCCAACGCCGCACCGCCACTGACATGGCCACGCTCACTGCCGCCACCCGTGTCAGAGCCCGCCGGCACCGCCCCGCGGCCGGCGGCACCCTCAGGCGCGCCGCGACCGGGCACAGGCGATCGCGCTGGCATAGGCGCCGGGCCGCTGCGGGGCCCGGCCGATGGGATGCGCCTGACGCGATCTTTTAATTCAATCGTCGGCAGCACCCCTTGCTTGATCAACAAAGCGTTCGCGTTCGCATAAGCCTGATTGATACGCTGCGTCAACAGAGTGCGCGCCACCTCGTTCACCAAGGGCCAGGCATCGCGGGGCATGCCAGCCAAGGCCCACTGTTCGATCATCAACAGCAGCAGCACTTCCGGGCGAAAAATATCGTGGTCCTGCAAGTCTTGCGTGCCCTCCAGCAGCTTGATGCGCACACGCAGATCATTCAACTCGTCGCTGACTTTTTCCACCACGCTCAAGACCAACCGGGAGGCCATGATCTTGTCCTCAACCACCTCGGTACCAACCAGCTCCAGATCACTGTCGGTCGCCCCCTTTGACGCGACCACCGCTGGCTTCAAGGCTGCCTGCCAGGCGGTCAGGGTGCCTTCAACCCAGGCCGTCTGACAGCTCTGGTAAAGCGTCCAGGCGTCGCGCCGGTTTTGCATATCACGCGAAGGCGCAGCCTCATTCATCAACTCGGTCAGCCGCTGCCGGGCCGCAACACCCAGCTCCACCATGGCGCGACCCGCCTCAGCCAGAAAGCGCTTGCGCGTCTCTTGAGCGAGCTGGATGCGTTGCGCCATAGAGGCCGGAGTTGACATCGTTTAATTCTAGTCAGACCAAGACAACTGCGTCGGCAAAGAACGATCCGTCACGGCCCGGATGGGCCCGCGCACAAGGCTTGATCAAACGGTGGCGCCAGCGTTGGGGTCATTCGGATCCTCTTCTTTTTTGGTGCCGCCCTTGATCAGGTCTTCACGTTGGATGCCTAGCCACATGGCAATGGCGGCTGCCACAAAAACTGAAGAGTAGATACCAAACAAAATGCCAATGGTCAGGGCCAGCGCAAAATAATGCAGCGTGGCGCCCCCGAACAACAACATGGACAATACCATCATCTGGGTCGAACCGTGGGTGATGATGGTCCGGCTGATGGTCGAAGTAATGGCGCTGTCGATGATCTGCATCGTGTTCATCTTGCGGTAGCGCCGGAAATTTTCGCGAATCCGGTCAAAAATCACCACCGACTCGTTGACCGAATAACCCAACACCGCCAGCACGGCGGCCAGCACCGGGAGCGAAAACTCCCACTGGAAAAACGCAAAAAACCCGAGGATGATGACAACGTCGTGTAAATTGGCGATGATCGCCGCCACCGCGAATTTCCATTCAAACCGGAGTGACAGGTACAGCATGATGCCGACCACCACAGAGGCCAGCGCCTTCAGGCCGTCAGCAGCGAGTTCGTCGCCCACCTGCGGACCCACAAATTCGGTGCGACGCATAACAGCGGACGCATCCGCCGCCTTGAGTGCGGCCATCACCTGCACACTCTGCTGGGCAGAAGTGACACCTTTTTGCACCGGCAGACGGATGAGCACATCCCGCGCCGTGCCAAAGTTTTGCACCTGAACATCGTTCAAACCGAGCTTGGCCACCGTACTGCGAACCAAATTCAAGTCAGCCGGCTGCGTGTAGGTAACCTCCATCAGGGTGCCACCGGTGAACTCTACCGACAGATGCAGACCGCGGCTGAACAAAAAGAAGACCGCGGCCAAAAAGGTAATGAGCGACACCACGTTAAAGATGATGGCATGCCGCATGAACGGAATGTCGCGTTTGATTTTAAAAAATTCCATGAATATCTCGCTGTAGTTCGCGCTTATTTCGGGGCCACAGGCGCATCGGGCTCAGGGCGCCAGATGGTCCCAATGGAGACCGTCTTGAGCTTGTTTTGTCGGCCGTACCACAAATTAACCAGGCCTCTGGAAAAGAACACGCCGGAGAACATGCTGGTCAGAATGCCAAGAACGTGCACCACCGCAAACCCGCGCACCGGGCCGGAACCGAACGCCAACAAGGCCAGCCCGGCAATAAGCGTGGTGACATTGGAATCCAAAATAGTGGCCCAGGCCCGGTCATACCCAGCGTGGATGGCGGCCTGCGCCGAGGCGCCATTGCGCAACTCTTCGCGCACCCGCTCGTTGATCAGCACATTGGCATCAATCGCCATACCGAGCACCAGTGCCATCGCGGCCATGCCCGGCAGCGTCAAAGTGGCCTGCAGCATCGACAGCATCGCCACCAGCAGCAGCAAATTGACGGCCAGCGAGATACTCGAAAACAGGCCAAACAGCACGTAGTAGACGCACATGAAGACCGTTACCGCCGCAAAGCCGTAGGTGACGCTGTTAAAGCCCTTGGCAATATTCTCCGCACCCAGGCTTGGGCCAATGGTGGTTTCCTCGATGATTTCCATCGGTGCGGCCAGCGAGCCAGCGCGCAGCAGCAAGGCCGTATCAGTGGCTTCCATCGCGGTCATACGACCCGAAATCTGCACCCGTCCGCCGCCAATCTCCGAGCGAATCACGGGCGCGGTGACCACTTCACCCTTGCCTTTCTCGAACAGCAAGATAGCCATGCGCTTGCCGACACTTTCACGCGTGACATCCCGGAAAATGCGCGCGCCTTTGGCGTCCAGCGTCAGGTTGACCACGGCTTCTTGCGTCTGGCTGTCAAAACCTGGCTGGGCATCGGTCAGGTTTTCACCCGTCAAAATAACCTGTTTTTTCACAATGACGGGCTGGCCACTGCGTTCCAGGAAGCGCTCGGACCCAAACGGCACCGCCGCCGTCCCGCCCTCGGCCGCCCGCGCTTCACTGCTTTCATCCACCATGCGCACTTCGAGGGTGGCGGTGCGCCCCAGAATATCTTTCGCCTTGGCGGTGTCCTGCACGCCCGGCAACTCCACCACAATCCGGTCCAAGCCCTGCTGCTGGATGACCGGTTCAGACACACCGAGCTCATTGATACGGTTGTGCAAGGTGGTGATGTTCTGCTTGAGCGCTTGTGTCTGCACCCGCAGCGCCGCCACGGGCTTGATGGAGGCCGTCAGTTTGTAATCGGTGCCGTCCAGCGCGTCCACCGATTGCAGGTCGGCAAACTGATCCAGCAGGATCTCTTTGGCCGCTTCGAGCGTTTGCGCATCGCGAAAACGCACTTCGATGGTCTGTCCGTTGCGGTTGATGCCGCTGTGGCGAACATTTTTCTCGCGCAGGCTGGTTCGAATGTCGCCGGCCAATGATTCAGCCTTTTTGGTCAGCGCAGCTTGCATGTCCACCTGCAACATAAAGTGCACGCCGCCCCGCAAATCCAGCCCCAGATACATGGGAAAGGCGCGCAAAGCGGTCAGCCAGGTCGGGGAGCGCGACAGCAAATTGAGAGCCACCACGTAGCTGGGGTTGGCCGGGTCAGGAATCAAGGCTTTTTGAATCGCATCCTTGGCCTTGAGTTGGGTCTCGGTGTTGCCAAAGCGCGCTTTGACCGAGGTGCCGTCCAGCGTCACCACATCAGCGGCCAGGCCTGCCGTCCGCAGGGCTGCTTCGACTTGCACTTTTGTGCCGCTGTCGACCTTGACGCCCACCTTGACCGCCGACACCTGCACGGCCGGAGCTTCACCAAAAAAATTAGGCAGGGTGTACACCACCCCCACCACCAGCGCGATCAGAATGATCGCGTACTTCCAGATTGGGTAACGATTCATGATCGCGCTTCTTGAATTTTGAAACCTTGACTACTTGATGCTGCCCTTGGGCAAGACCAGCACCACGGCACTGCGTTGAATCTGAACTTCAACGTTGGGCGCCACTTCCAGCGTCAAATAGCCCTCGCCCACTTTGGTGACCTTGCCCAGCATGCCACCAACGGTGGCGACTTCGTCGCCCTTGGCCAGGGCCTCAATCATGGCGCGATGTTCCTTTTGTTTTTTCATCTGCGGGCGGATCATGACGAAATACAAAACCACAAACATCAGCACCAGCGGCAGCATGCTCATGAGTGACGATTGCATATCGCCGCCAGCGGCGGCAGGGGCGGTTTGGGCGAAGGCAGAGGAAATAAACACGGGTAACTCCAAAATCATTAGTTAAAAAAACAAGATGCACCGCAGTTTTTCGCGCCGGCTGGTGCAAAAAAGAGTCAACCGGGCATTGTATGCGGGGCCACGGACCCACGAAAACGGACCATTTGGTCTTGCCAATTTTGGCGCGCCGCGCTCAGATGGCGCGCCTTGATGTGTCCAAAACCCCGGATTTGCTCCGGAATACGGGCAATCTCCAGCGCCAGCTGGTATGTCGTCTGGTCGCCTTCGCCCGTCTGCCCCGCAAGCCGGGTACGGCCCAGCACGCTGAGTAGCTCATTGATACTGTCCTGGTACTCGGTGATCAGGGCGCGCTCCTGGCGACGCTCCTCGGTCTTGCCAAAAATATCCAGCGCCGTGCCGCGCAGGCCCTTGAACCGAGCCAGTACCTTGAAGGCCAGCAACATGGCGGGGCCATAGGGCCGCTTTTGCAACTCGCCGCGCGCGTTCTTTTTGGCCAGCAAGGGGGGCGCCAGGTGGTAGTGAATCTTGAAATCACCTTCAAACAAGGCATCAATTCTGGCGTTGAAATCGCTGTGGCTATGCAAACGCGCCACCTCGTACTCATCTTTGTACGCCATCAACTTGAACAGGTAGCGTGCCACCGCCTCGCTCAAAGCCAGGCTCTTGGGGCCGACCGACTCGTCCACACTTCTCACCTTCTGCACAAAGGATTTATAGCTTTCAGCGTACGCGCCATTCTGGTACGCCGTCAGAAAAGCAACCCTTTTGGCAATCACCTCATCGAGTGGACTGCGCTTGGCAAAAGCCACCACTTGCCCCGGGTTGAGCAGCTTGCCAAACGCGGCCCCGTCCTGCGCCGCGCGACGACCCCATGCAAACGCGGTCTTGTTTTGCTCGACCGCCACCGCGTTGAGTTCCATGGCGCGCAGCAGCGAAGCTTGCCGCAGCGGAATCCAGCCCTTCTGCCAGGCAAAGCCGAGCAGCATCGGATTGGTGTAAATGCTGTCGCCCATCAGGCGGGTGGCCGCGGCCTCCGTGTTGAACGCGGCCACCGCATCGAGTCCCAGCGTCTTGACAATGTCGCTGACGCAAGCCTCGGCCGGGTTTTGCCAGTTGGCGTTTTTGACAAAAGCAGCCGTTGGCGTGGCGTTGGCGTTCAGCGCCACATGCGTGCGCCCGCTAAGCATGCGCAACATGGTTTCCGGGCTGGCCGCCACAACGGGGTCGCAGCCGATGATGAGGTCGGCCCCCGCCATGCCCACACGCGTAGTGCGGATGGCGTCTTGTGAGGCGCCAATCAGCACGTGGCTCCAGGTGGCGCCGCCTTTTTGCGCCAGGCCGCCCGCATCTTGCGTCACGATACCCTTGCCTTCCAGATGCGCCGCCATGCCCAGCAGCTGGCCAATGGTGATGACGCCGGTGCCGCCGACACCGGCGACGACAATGCCCCACACCTGGCTTTGCTGGCCGATCGTCGAAGCCATCGTCGGCTCCGGCAACGTGCCCCATGCCGCATCAAACGGTGACGGTCCCTGGCCCTTTGATTTCTTTCTGAGCTGACCGCCCTCTACGGTGACAAAACTCGGGCAAAACCCCTTGACGCACGAATAGTCCTTGTTGCAAGTGCTTTGGTTAATCTGGCGCTTGCGGCCGAACTCGGTCTCCAGCGGCTCCACGCTCAGACAGTTGCTCTGCACGCCGCAGTCGCCACAACCCTCACACACCAATTCATTGATGACGACCCGTTTGGCCGGATCGGCCAAACTGCCGCGCTTGCGGCGGCGCCGTTTTTCGGTGGCACAGGTCTGGTCGTAGATGATGACAGTGGTGCCCTTAATTTCTCGGAACTCACGCTGGATGCGATCGAGTTCGTCGCGGTGTTCAATGGCAATGCCCTCGGGCAAGCCGGTGATGTGGGCGTACTTTTCTGGTTCGTCCGTCACCACCACTATTTTGATAGCACCTTCGGCCCGCATGCTCTGGGCAATCTGCACCACGGAGTGCCCTTCCGGGCGCTCGCCAACTTGTTGGCCACCGGTCATGGCGACCGCGTCGTTGTACAAAATCTTGTAGGTGATGTTCACGCCCGCCGCGATGGCCTGGCGAATCGCCATCAGCCCGCTGTGAAAGTAGGTGCCATCGCCCAGGTTGGCAAACACATGCTGCTCGTTGCTGAAGGGCTGCTGGCCGACCCAAGGCACACCCTCGCCACCCATCTGGGTAAAGCCCACGGTCGCACGGTCCATCCAGATCGCCATGAAGTGGCAGCCAATGCCGGCCATGGCGCGCGAGCCCTCGGGGACTTTGGTCGATGTGTTGTGCGGGCAGCCCGAGCAGAACCAGGGCTGTCGCTCGGCGCCCTTGACGCTGCTCACTTCGAGCACCTGCATGGCCTGCTCCTTGGCCTGCAGAACAGCCAGTCGGGCGTCGATGCGCGCCGTCGTATCCGCGTCCACGCCCATTTTTTTCAACCGCTGGGCGATGGCCCGGGCAATGAGGGCGGGCGACAAGTCGGCGTTGGCGCGCAACAGCGTATTGGCACTCGGGTTCGGCATCGACCACTCACCACCGCTGCCATAGTGGGCGCCTGCCGCGCCGCTGTCAACCTCGTTGAACTTGCCCAGCACGGTGGGACGCACGTCAGAGCGCCAGTTGTACAGCTCTTCCTTCAGTTGGTACTCAATGATCTGGCGCTTTTCTTCCACCACCAGAATTTCCTGCAGGCCGGTGGCGAATTCGCGCGTCAGTTGGGCTTCCAGCGGCCACACCACACCGACCTTGTGCAAACGGATGCCCAGACGCTGGCAGGTCGCGTCGTCCAACCCCAGGTCGAGCAAAGCCTGGCGCGTGTCGTTGAAAGCCTTGCCGCTGGCAATCAGGCCAAAACGGTCATTCGGGCCCTCGATCACGTTGTAGTTGAGCCGGTTGGCCCGGACATAGGCCAGCGCCGCGTACCACTTGAAGTCAAACAGGCGCGCCTCTTGCGCCAGGGCGTGGTCGGGCCAGCGAATGTGCACACCGCCCGGCGGCATTTCGAAGTCGGTCGGGATTTTGATCTGCACCCGGTTCGGATCAATGATCACGGTGGCGCTGGATTCAACGACCTCCTGAATCGTCTTCATGCCGGCCCAGACCCCGGAAAAACGACTGAGGGCAAAGGCATGCAGACCCAGATCCAGAATCTCCTGCACGCTGGCCGGAAAAAACACCGGCGTACCGCAGGCCTTGAAAATATGGTCGCTCTGGTGCGCTGCGGTCGAGCTTTTCGAGATGTGGTCGTCGCCCGCCACGGCAATCACGCCGCCCCACGGCGTGGTGCCCGCCATATTGGCGTGCTTGAAGACGTCGCCACAGCGGTCCACGCCCGGGCCCTTGCCGTACCAGATGCCAAACACACCATCAAACTTGTTAGAGCCGGGCGGTGCGAAGCCGAGCTGCTGGGTGCCCCACAAGGCGGTGGCGGCCAGTTCTTCATTGACGCCGGGCTGGAACACGATGTGGTGTGCCTTGAGGTATTTCTTCGCCTTGACCAAGGCCTGGTCGTAATTGCCCAACGGCGAGCCGCGGTAGCCGCTGATAAACCCGGCCGTGTTTTTGCCAAGCAGCTGGTCACGCGCCTGCTGCAGCATCGGCAGTTTGACCAGGGCTTGCACGCCACTCATGAAGGCACGACCTTTGTCCAGCGCATATTTGTCGTCCAGCGTGGCACTGGCCAGCGCTTGGGGTAGAGGGTCGGGCAATGAGGCGTTCATGGTTTGCGGGTCTCCAGGAGTGCAGGGTAGACGCGGCGCGGTCAGTGCGCGCTGCGGGGTCACCGACGGCAAGTCGGAGGCCTCTTTGAAGCAGGAAAGTGTAGGCCAGAGACATTAAACAGCCAAGTCCGTCATGTCAGACGGCTTCTGGCTGATGTCTGAATCCAGGTTAAATGAACTGAAACGCCGGTTACGCCACATACAGCAAGATGCAAATGAAATGGCAGAAGCTGCCCCCCAGCACAAACAGGTGCCAAATGCCGTGGTAATGTCGGCGGCGGTCACCATACACGTAGAAGTAGATGCCCAGGCTGTACACGATGCCTCCCGCTACCAGCCAAACCAGACCGGCCAGTGGCATGGCGTGTGTCAATGGCTTGATGGCAATGACCACCAGCCAACCCATCAGCAGGTACAGCATCATTGACAGGCGACGCGTGTGGCGGCCCAGCGTCAACTCCTGGGCAATACCAAATAACGCCAGCCCCCAACTCAAACCCAGCAGCGTCCAGCCCCAAGGTCCGCGCAGGGTGACCAGCGCGATCGGCGTATAGGTGCCGGCAATCAACAGGTAGATGGCGTTGTGGTCGATTTTTTGCAAGATCGCCTTGGCACGCTGATGCTGGATGCTGTGGTAAATGGTTGAAAAACAATACAGCAGCACGAGCGTCGTGCCATAGATACTGAAGCTCACCACCTTCCACGGATCGCCTTGCAGGACGGCCACGGTGACCAGAATGGATAAGCCAGAGATGGAGAATGCCGAGCCAATCAGGTGACTGACACTGTTGAATTTTTCGCCGTCGTACACAAAACGTCCTTAAGCCGAGGAGATTACACGGTCCGTGCTGGATGGTGTAGTTTGCGCCGCTTTGACGGGCGCCGGAGCGGCGCGCTTGTCAGTGCTTTGGCCGGGACTTTTGCTGGGACAAGCATGACTTTTCCTTCAATTTGCTGAGTCGCTGCGTGATTGGCCACTGAGCTAATCGTGGACATTCAGGAGCCGTCATCGGTGCCGATGCCGCTCACGGCGTCATCTGGTTCCCGACATTCAGAATTTGAGAGCAGTTTCTCGCAGAATTACGAAGCAGTCACCGACGTCAATGAGAACAGTCGTTCATAGCCGGCGTCTGATGCTTGGTTAATTGCTGACTGCCAGAAATGGCGGGGACTTTCATGACCCAGCCGATGTGTCAAATGATAAGGCAATAACTACCGAGAAATCAACACTTCATTGACCTGAATAACCGGCTCAATGTCTGTGTAGTTTTGCATGTCATTTTGGAGTGTCGCCGCGTGTGGTGTGAATGCAGCCATGAAGCTTTCAACTGCATCGAAATGGTAGTGACACATGGCGACGTAGGTCGCCTCTGTCCCAGGAATTCCGCCTCCAATGCCGTGCTCCACCGAAACACCTTTAAAGCCGGTGTGAGTGCCAAGCAGGTCAATAGCCATTGGCATATGTGTTTTACTGTAATAGCTCAGATCGAATCGTGAGCCCTTGCTGTTCGGATACAAAATGCTGATTTTTACCATCGCTGCCTCGTAGATTGGAAAAGGTGATATCTGGATCATCAGCCTTGTCCCTAGGGGCAGAGTCAAGCTATCGGCAAAACTCGTTCCTGATTCCTATGCGGAAATCCGATTTAGCTCTTCATGAAGCTCCAGCAGTTGCTGGTCTTGCGACATGATCTTGTTCATGTCATTGCGCAGTTTTTCCCGTTTCCTGGCAATCAGATGGTTCGCTTCCTCTATGGAAAGCTGATTGGTTTTAGCTTTAAGTTCAACCAGGGGTTTCAATTCGGCAAGGCTGAAACCGACAGCCTGAGCACGCCGGATCATATGTACCAGTGACGCGTCTTTAAACGAGTAAACGCGGTACTGCCCCTGTCGGTTGGGAACGGGAATAAGACCCATCGCCTCATACAAGCGAATCGCCTTTGGTGTTGCCCCGCTCAATTTGGCGAGCTTTCCTATGTACATCAGGCGTACCAAACGATCTTCATCGCAGAACCGCAGTGAATCCCGCCTTTTTTCGTGTTCCTCATGATCGTTTTGCCATCGAACATTTTTTACCCCTATTTCTGCCTTGTATCTTCCACGGCACCAGCGCCAATCAGGCGACGGAAGCCCTGAATGAACTGCTTCGGCAGACGCGACTACTGGCATCTACCCTTGTGGCTTGACCACAGGTCCGACAACACCCTCCAGGTTGGAGACAAGCGCTTTACGGTACTCAGAGACATAAAACTCCACCGCCTTCTCCCGATCTTGTTCAGTACCATTGTGGGACACGAAATTGAAGGCGTTATAACGACCAGCGGCGAACAAAATCGCGGCGCTTACCTCTCCGTCGTTACCCCCCTCGGCCAGTCGGTTGGACAGATGGATGAACTCGTCAACGAGCTTGAGAAAGTCTGGCGGGTAGGCCATGGTGATCTTTCGTTTAAGTGATGGACCGGCTCAAACCAGCGCTCTACGCAAGCAGGATCGTGCCTATTTTTTGAAAGCTTACCGCGTTGCGTCGAGGGTTGTATTTGTTCTCCAAATATTAACAGCCACCGTCTGCAGCCGCTGCCTGGGTGCTCAGGGAACACTGTCAAAAAGAATTCATTTCACCAGCCATCATTTGCCCGGCCGGACTATGACTCTGCTTGCCCCTTCTTCAGCGCCAGCGCCGCATCGTACAAGGCATTGCGCGAGGCTCCCGTGATGTCGGCGGTCAGTTTGACGGCCATCTTCAAAGGCAGTTCGGCCAACAGCAGTTGGAGGATGCGCTGCTCGGCACCAGGCTCCGCGGCCACCAGCGCCGGGTGCAGCACCAGCACAAACTCGCCGCGGCTGCGGTTGGTGTCGCGTTGCAGCCAGCCGGGGAAATCATGCGCCGCGACGGTGGCGATTTCTTCAAACTGTTTGGTCAGCTCTCGCCCAATCGTGAGCGGTCGCTCGCCCAAGGTGGCCAGCGCCGTGGCCAGCGCTTCAATCCGGTGCGGCGCCTCCAGCAACACCACCGCGCGCGCGTCCAGCGCCAACGCTTCGATGGCGCTGGCACGTTCGCTCGATTTGGACGACAAGAAGCCAACAAAGACAAACGCACCATGCTGCGCGTCGTCCCCGGCAATGCCTGCCACGCTCAGGGCGGCTGTAACGCTGCTGGCACCGGGTAGCGGCACGATGGGCAGTCCAGCCTGGCGTACGCTGGCGACCAGGCGCGCGCCAGGGTCGCTGACGGCGGGGGTGCCGGCATCGCTCGCGTAGGCCACGCGTTCACCCCGCTGCAGCCGCTCAATCACCACTTGCGCCGCCTGCGCTTCGTTGTGCTGGTGCACGGCGAGCAATTGCGCATTTGATTTGTCAATACCGTAAGCGCGCAGCAAGGCCTGGGTATGGCGCGTATCCTCGCAGGCGATAGTGTCGGCCAACTGCAGCACATGCAGCGCGCGCAAGGTGATGTCGGCCAGGTTGCCGATCGGCGTGGCCACCACGTAGAGCGCGCCGGACGGATAATTCTGGCCGCCGGCCGCCTCAGACGCGGCGCCCAAAGCAGAGGCATACAAAGAGGCGTAAACAGAAGTCAATGGTATTTCCTCAAATCAAGACCCAGGTCGGCACCAGCAAACAGGCAGGCGACGCAGCCGAAGAGTCTGCGCTGCGCCATCTGCAGCAGGCGGGTTTGCGCTTGCTGGAGCGCAATTATCGGACGCCAGGGCGCGGGGGCGGAGAAATTGACCTGATCATGCGCGCGCCGGATGGCACGACGGTGTTTGTCGAGGTGCGCCAACGCGCCAACGCCAGCCATGGTGGGGCCGCGGCCAGCATCAGCGCCACCAAGCAGCGGCGCATTGTTTTCGCGGCGCGTCATTATTTGATGCGCTGGCGCGAGCCACCGCCCTGCCGCTTTGATGTGGTGACGCTGGAGCGCGGCGTCATTCAATGGTTGCAAGCGGCGTTTGAGACCTGTTAAGCACGGCATAAGAAGGGGCCGGGTATCATCGCGCCTATGCTTGAGCAACGTATTCAACAACACTTTATCGACAGCGCTGACCTGAAGTACCAGGCCGCGCCCATTTTGAGCAAACCGATTGCCGCCGCCGTGCAGGCGCTGCTGGCCTGCGTCACCAGCGGTGGCAAAGTGCTGGCCTGCGGCAACGGCGGCTCGGCGGCGGATGCGCAGCATTTTTCCGCCGAATTTGTCGGGCGCTTTGAGCGCGAACGCCCGGAGCTGGCGGCTATTGCGCTCACCACCGACAGCTCCATCCTCACGGCGATTGCCAACGATTACGACTTCAGCGTTATTTTTTCGCGCCAGGTGCGCGCCCTGGGGCAACCCGGCGACGTGTTGCTGGCTATTTCAACCAGCGGCAATTCAGCCAATGTGCTGGCTGCCATTGAGGCCGCGCACGAGCGCGAAATGGTGGTGGTAGGCTTGACCGGACACGGTGGCGGCAAAATGAGCCACGCCCTGCGCGATACCGATGTGCACATTTGTGTGCCCCACGACCGCACCGCGCGCATTCAGGAAGTCCACATTCTGGCGCTGCACTGCATTTGTGACGCGGTGGACGCACAGCTACTTGGAGATCAGGAAACATGACCATGAAATTTGCAACTCAAAAACTTTTAACCCTCATGGTGCTCAGCGCCAGTTTGGGCGGCACACTGAGCGCTTGCGCCCCCATCATCGTGGGCGGCGCCGTCATGGGCTCGCTGATGGCCACCGACCGCCGTACCACAGGCACACAAATTGAAGACGAGGGCATTGAACTGCACGCGTCCAGCCGCATCCGCGAAAACCTTGGGGACCGGGTCCACGTCAGCGTGACCAGCTACAACCGACAGGTGCTGTTGACGGGTGAAGTGCCCAACGCACAGGACAAGCAGCTGGTGGAACAAGTGGTGTCACGGGTTGAAAATGTGCGCGCCATCGTCAATGAGCTGGCGGTGCTGGGGCACTCCACCCTGACCCAGCGTTCTTCGGATGCGCTTGTGACCGGCAAGGTCAAAGCGGCTTTGATCGACGCCAAGGACCTGTATGCGAACGCCTTCAAGGTGGTGACCGAACGCGGCACCACCTATTTGATGGGACGCGTGACGCGGCGCGAAGCCAACCGGGCCACCGACATTGCCCGCTCCACCGGTGGCGTGCAAAAAGTAGTGCGCGTGCTGGAGATCATCAGCGAAGAAGAGCTGCAAAACCTGCTGCCCAAACCGGCCCCGGTTGAGACCAAGAAATAGAGCAATTTTCCGACGGGCCGCCCCTAGGAAAATTAGCCCCCTTGGGGGGCAGCGTAGTACACGCAGTGACAAGCGTGGGGGAACATTATCTTAGCCGCTTGATCAGGCTCGACGTGTCCCAGCGCTGGCCGCCCATGTGCTGCACGTCGGCATAAAACTGATCCACTAGCGCGGTCACCGGCAGGCGCGCACCGTTGCGCTTGGCCTCATCGAGCACCAGTCCCAGGTCTTTGCGCATCCAGTCGACGGCAAAACCAAAATCAAACTTGTCGGCCACCATGGTCTTGCCCCGGTTGTCGAGTTGCCAGCTCTGTGCTGCTCCCTTGCCAATCACGTCGAGCACCTGGTTCATGTCAAGACCGGCCTGCTGGCCAAAGGCAATCGCCTCGCTCAAGCCCTGCACCAGCCCGGCAATGCAAATCTGGTTCACCATCTTGGCCAGTTGGCCAGCGCCGCTCTCGCCCAGACGCGTAAATGCCTTGGAAAAGGCCATGGCCACCGGTTGCGCCTTGTCAAACGCGGACTGATCACCGCCGCACATCACGGTCAACACGCCGTTTTGCGCCCCGGCCTGACCACCCGATACCGGCGCATCAATGAAGTGCAGGCCAATGTCCTTGGCCGCACGGTACAGCTCGCGCGCCACGCGGGCTGAGGCGGTGGTGTGATCAACAAACACGCTGCCCGGCTCCATACCGGCAAAGGCGCCGTCCGCGCCCAGGGTGACGCTGCGCAAATCGTCGTCGTTGCCGACGCAGCAAAAAACGAGTTCGGCCTGTTGCGCCGCCAGCCTCGGCGTTTGGGCATGTTTTACGGCCCCAGCCCCCGTGTATTCTTCGCACCAAGCTACTGATTTAGTAGCAGTTCGGTTGTACACCGTCACCTGGTGACCGGCCTGTGCCAGATGCCCGGCCATCGGATAGCCCATGACGCCCAGGCCCAGAAATGCGACTTTGCGGGCAGAGGTGGGTTCGTATGTTTTGCGAGGAGTGTTGTTCATGGTGGTCTTTAAACGATGGAGAAATTTTCGGTACCGGCGTTCAGGTCCTGGGCTTTGCCGCGATGACTGTTGAGTTTGATCTGCAGGCGCAGGTCATTGAGTGAATCAGCGTTGCGCAGGGCATCCTCAAAGGTGATCAGGTTGGCTTCATAGGCGTCAAACAGGGCCTGGTCAAAGGTTTGCATGCCCAAATTGCGGCTTTTCTTCATGATTTCCTTGATCTCGGAGACTTCGCCCTTGAAGATCAGGTCGGAAATAAGCGGTGTGTTAAGCATGATCTCCACCACCGCGTAGCGCCCTCGGCCGTCCTGTTTGGGGATCAGCCGCTGAGACACCAGCGCCTTGAGGTTGAGCGACAGGTCCATCAACAGTTGCGCGCGGCGCTCTTCGGGGAAGAAATTGATGATGCGGTCCAGCGCCTGATTGGCGCTGTTGGCGTGCAAGGTGGCCAGACACAAATGCCCGGTTTCGGCAAAGGCAACGGCATGTTCCATGGTTTCGCGGTCGCGAATTTCACCCATCAAAATCACATCGGGCGCCTGGCGCAGGGTATTTTTGAGCGCAGCACCCCAACTGTCGGTGTCGATGCCAACCTCGCGTTGCGTGACCACGCAATTTTTGTGGGGGTGCACAAACTCAATCGGATCCTCAATGGTGATGATGTGGCCAAACGAGTTTTCATTGCGCCAGTCGACCATCGCGGCCAGGGTGGTCGATTTACCTGAGCCGGTAGCGCCGACCAGAATGCACAGGCCACGCTTGGCAGAGGCCACCTCCTTGAGTACCTGGGGCACACCCAAACCATCAATGGTGGGCACGCTCAGCGGAATCACCCGCAGCACCATGCCCACCCGGCCCTGCTGGACAAAGGCGCTGACGCGAAAGCGCCCGACGCCGGGCGGAGCGATGGCAAAGTTGCATTCCTTGGTGCGTTCGAACTCGGCCAACTGCTTGTCGTTCATGATGGAGCGCGCCAAAGACAGGGTGTGCGCCGCAGTAAGCGGTTGGGGCGAGACTTTGGTGACCTTGCCGTCGACCTTGATGGCGGGCGGAAAATCGGCCGTGATGAATAAATCGCTGCCATTGCGGCTGCTCATCAACTTGAGCAGATCGTTGATGAATTTGGTGGCTTGATCGCGTTCCATGAGAACACCTCGTTGTTAATTGGGTCGTGGGGCAGCGCAGCACACGCAGTGGCCAGCGCGGCGGGCATCTTCTTTAGCCGGGGAAATTCTCGGGTATCTTGGCTTTGGAGCGCGCCTCCGACGGACTGATGATGTTGCGTTTGACCAGGTCACTCAGGTTCTGATCGAGCGTCTGCATACCGACGCTGTTGCCGGTCTGAATGCTCGAATACATTTGCGCCACCTTGGCCTCACGGATCAAATTGCGGATGGCATTGGTGCCCAGCATGATTTCATGCGCCGCAACCCGGCCCTGGCCGTCCTTGGTCTTGCACAGGGTCTGCGAAATCACCGCCTGCAGGGATTCGGACAACATGGCGCGCACCATCTCTTTTTCTTCGGCCGGAAAGACATCGATGATGCGGTCAATGGTCTTGGCAGCGCTGGAGGTATGCAAGGTGCCAAATACCAGGTGGCCGGTTTCTGCGGCGGTCATGGCCAGGCGGATGGTTTCCAGGTCGCGCATTTCGCCCACCAGAATGGCGTCCGGGTCTTCGCGCAGGGCTGAGCGCAGGGCAGCAGCAAAACTGAGCGTGTGGGTGCCAACCTCGCGCTGGTTGACCAGACATTTTTTGGACTCATGCACGAACTCAATCGGGTCTTCCACCGTCAGGATGTGGCCGAACTCGGTCTCATTGAGAAAATTGACCATCGCCGCCAGGGTGGTCGACTTACCCGAGCCGGTGGGGCCGGTCACCAGCACCAGGCCACGCGGTTTGAGCGCCAGATCGGCAAAAATTTTCGGTGCGTTCAATTGCTCCAGGGTCAAAATCTTGCTGGGAATGGTACGAAACACCGCACCAGCCCCGCGTTGCTGGTTGTAGGCGTTGACCCGAAAGCGGGCCAGCCCTTCAATCTCGAACGAAAAATCGACCTCCAGAAACTCTTCATAGGCTTTACGCTGCGAGTCGTTCATGATGTCGTACACCATGGCATGCACCTGCTTGTGATCGAGCGCCTCGACGTTGATGCGCCGCACATCGCCATTGACGCGGATCATCGGTGGCAGACCGGAGGAGAGGTGCAGATCAGACGCCTTGTTCTTGACGCTGAAGGCCAGTAATTGGGTAATGTCCACAAAGTTCCCGATGGTTTGTTACGCTTGCAGCAATTATGACCACGATTCAAAACCAACTCCCGACCCAACTGCAAAGTGTTCGCGCGCGCGTCGCAGCCGCTTGCCAGGCCGCTGGCCGTGCTGCCAGCGAGGTCACACTGCTGGCCGTCTCCAAGACCATTGGCCCCGAGGTCGTGACGCAAGCCTATGACGCCGGGCAGACCGCCTTTGGCGAGAACTACATTCAGGAGGCGGTGCAAAAAATCATTCAATTGCGCCATTTGCCGCTTGAGTGGCACTGCATCGGTCCGATCCAGAGCAACAAGACGCGGTTGGTGGCTGAGCACTTTGATTGGGTGCAGACGCTGGATCGGCTAAAGATCGCACAACGTCTGAGCGAGCAGCGCCCGGCCGGTCGGCCACCGCTCCAAGTCTGCATTCAGGTCAACGTGGATGGTGGCGCCAGCAAATCGGGCGTATCGCCGAGCGAGGCGCTGGCGCTCGCCCAGAGCGTGGTCGCCTTGCCCAAGCTGCGGCTGCGCGGCATCATGAGCATTCCCGAGCCAACTCCTGATTTTGTAGCTGCTTGCGCCCTGTTTGCGAGGGTCAAGGCGGTATTTGATGCTTTAAATGCCGAAGGTCTGGCCCTTGATACGCTGTCCATGGGCATGAGTACCGATATGGAGGCGGCAATCCAGTCCGGCAGCACGATGGTGCGGGTCGGTACGGCTATTTTTGGCGGGCGACCCCCCATCAAGTCCGGGATCGCCCACTAAACCTTGCGCCTGGCTGTGCTTGGCTGGCTACAGCCCGGCGCTCGCCCGCAGTGCCTGCGCTTTGTCAGTGCGCTCCCAGGTGAACTCGGGCTCTTCACGGCCAAAATGGCCGTAGGCGGCGGTCTTTTCATAGATCGGGCGCAGCAGGTCGAGCATCTGGATGATGCCTTTGGGACGCAGATCAAAATGCTCGTGGACCAGTTCCGCGAGTCTGTCGTCCGGGATCACGCCGGTGCCTTCGGTGTACACCGTCACATTCATCGGTTTGGCGACGCCAATGGCGTAGGCGACCTGAATCTGGCACTGCCGGGCCAAACCGGCCGCCACAATGTTTTTGGCCACATAGCGGGCGGCGTAGGCGGCTGAGCGGTCCACTTTGCTCGGGTCTTTGCCGCTGAAGGCGCCGCCACCGTGCGGGCAGGCGCCGCCGTAGGTGTCCACAATGATCTTGCGCCCGGTCAGGCCGCAATCGCCTTGCGGACCACCGACCACGAAGCGTCCGGTCGGGTTGATCAGGTATTTGGTGTCCGCCGTCAGCCATTCTTTGGGCAACACGGGTTTGATGATGTCTTCAATCACCGCCTCAATGAAGGCCGGCTTCATGTGCAGGCCGTCGCTCATCTCAGGGCTGTGCTGGCTCGACAGCACCACGGTATCAATGCTGTGCGGCTTGCCGTCGACGTAGCGCATGGTGATCTGGCTCTTGGCGTCGGGCCGCAGAAACGGCAGACGACCGTCCTTGCGCAGCTGGGCCTGGCGCTCCACCAGACGGTGGGCGTAGTAGATCGGCGCGGGCATCAGTTCGGGCGTCTCGTTGCAGGCATAACCAAACATCAGGCCCTGGTCGCCAGCGCCGGTGTTCAGGTGATCGTCCGACGCATGGTCCACGCCCTGGGCAATGTCGTTGCTCTGCTTGTCATACGCCACCAGCACGGCGCAACCTTTGTAGTCGATGCCGTACTCGGTGTTGTCATAGCCGATGCGCTTGAGCGTGTCGCGTGCCACCTGGATATAGTCCACATGCGCGTTGGTGGTGATTTCACCGGCCAGCACCACCAGCCCGGTGTTGCACAAGGTCTCGGCGGCGACGCGGGATTTGGGATCCTGCTTGAAGACAGCATCGAGGATAGCGTCAGAAATCTGGTCGGCTACCTTGTCGGGGTGGCCTTCAGAAACGGACTCGGAGGTAAAGAGAAAATCGTTCGCCATGGTTGAAAGCTCCAATTGAAAAGTAAACAACAAGTTCGCGTTGCTTGGGCTTTTCGGGCTTTCGGCGAACGCTTTAGCAGATTTGTCAAATGATTGACAAGGCACAATGGCAGCTCTTTGCAAACCGCCTTTGTGTGTCGCCCTGCAAGTAGTTCTGTAACTCAGCGACGGGCGTAGTTTATCCGACCCATGATCACCCTCTTCAAAACCCTGTCCACCCTGCCCTTGTGGCTATTGCATGCCGTGGGCTGGTGCCTGGGCTGGCTGGTGTTCGCGGTCTCCGGGGTCTATCGCAGGCGTTTTGTGGCGAACGCACGCCAAGCCGGCATGGGTTGGCGGCAATGGCGGGGCGCCGTCGGTGAGAGTGGCAAGCTGGTGGCCGAGTTGCCGCGCCTGTGGTTGGGGCAGCCCGTGCCGGTGCAATGGGACGGCGCGCAGCATGTGGAGGAAGCGCTGGCACGCGGGCACGGCGTGCTGTTTTTGACGCCGCATCTGGGCTGCTTTGAGATCACGGCCCAAGCCTATGCGCAGCGCTACGGTCAGACACAGCAGCCGATGACGGTGCTGTTTCGCCCGCCACGCCAACCCTGGTTGCATAAAGTGGTGAGTACGGCGCGCGCGCGCCCCGGCCTGCACACCGCGCCGACGACGCTGGCGGGTGTCAAGCAGATGATCAAGGCGTTAAAAAAAGGCCAGTCGCTGGGCCTGCTGCCGGATCAGGTGCCGCCGCTGGGCATGGGCGTCTGGGCGCCATTTTTTGGCCGCGAGGCTTACACCATGACCCTGTCGGTGCGGCTGGCGCAGCAAACCGGGGCCACGGTGCTGATGGCCTGGGGCGAGCGTTTGTCCTGGGGCCGGGGCTACCGGGTGCATGTGCAGCCCTTGCCCGTCACCTTGCCCGCGGACGGCGCGCAGGCGGTGCGGATCATCAATGCGGCGCTGGAGGCGCTGATTCGCGACTGCCCGCAGCAATACCTGTGGGGCTACGCGCGCTACAAACAGCCGCGCCAGGAAGCTTGAATATTTATAAGAAATCAGCCTGCAGCCCCCGTCTTATAAGCGCAGGCAGCTATTAATACAATAGCTACTTCCGGGCGGTCACGCCAGCCGGTAAGTCTCCAGGTGGATGCTGGTCTCGGTGCTGCTGATACCGCGAATCAGGCGGATGCGCTCCAGCACATGCGAGAGCTCGGCCAGATTGGCAGCGCGCAGTTCGGCCAACAGGTCCCAGCGGCCATTGGTGTCGTGCAGGCAGGCCACACCTGGCTCGCCGAGCAGGCTGGCAATCACGGCGCGGGTTTCGTTGCCGGCGACGGCCACGCTCATCCAGGCGCTGATCTCGGACGGTTGCGCGTCCGGGCGCAGCCGCACCGTGTAGCCCACGATGATGCCCGCATCTTCAAGCTTGGTGATCCGGTTGCTGACGGTGCCGCGCGACACCCCCAGTTTGCTGGCCAGGGTGGCCACGCTGGTACGGGCGTCTTTTCGCAAAAGTGATAACAACTGTTGATCGGTGGCATCCATGTTGTCATTATGGCATTTGTTTGTATCTAAATGACAGTTTTTTATCTAAAAGACAGCAAAACTGACGATTTACATTGACATGCGGTTTGGGGACACTTGTCCAAGCCAACCGGAGCCCAACACCATGAAACATTCCACCCTGATGCAAACCCAAACACAAACCGAATTTCTCAGCGTCCAGGATGTGGCCACCCTGGTCTCCAAAGTGGGCATCGCCACCACCTTGCACCGCCTGGCTGACTACATCTTCGATGACTACCGGCGCTGGCAAGACTTTGACAAATGCGCCCGCGTGGCCAGCCATTCGCTTGATGGCGTGATTGAACTGATGCCGATTGCCGATGCCAAGACCTACGCCTTCAAATATGTCAATGGTCACCCCAAAAACACGCGCCTGGGGCTGCCCACGGTGATGGCGTTTGGCGTGCTGGCCGATGTGGCCACCGGCATCCCCGTGCTGCTCAGCGAACTGACCCTGAGCACGGCGCTGCGCACCGCCGCCATGTCGGCGGTCGCCGCCCGCGCACTGGCCCGACCCAACAGCAAGCGCATGGCGCTGATCGGCAACGGAGCGCAAGCTGAGTTTCAGGCACTGGCGTTTCATCACCTGCTGGGCATTGAAGAAATCCGGCTGTTTGATACCGATGCCCTGGCGACCCGCAAACTCATGCGCAACCTGCAGCACACCGGTCTGCGCCTGAGCGCTTGCACCAGCATTGCGCAGGCCGTGCGCGGCGCTGACATTGTGACCACCGTGACGGCCGACAAAACCAACGCCACCATTCTCACGCCCGACCTGATGGAGCCGGGCATGCACATCAACGGAGTCGGTGGCGACTGCCCCGGCAAGACCGAACTGCATCCAGATGTACTGCGCGGGTCTGCAGTGTTTGTGCAGTACGAGCCGCAAACCCGCATCGAAGGCGATTTGCAGCAAATGCCAGCCGATTTTGCTGTGACCGAACTCTGGCGGGTGCTGCGCGGCGAGGCGCCGGGGCGTACTTCTGATGGACAAATCACGCTATTTGACTCGGTCGGCTTTGCGCTGGAAGACTACTCGGTCCTGCGCTACCTGCGTGACGCGGCCGCTGAATTGGGCCTGGGGCAACGGCTGTTATTGCTGCCCGAGCTGGCCAACCCGAAAGACCTGTTCAGCCTGATTCGCCCCGCTTCACGCGGCCAGGCGGATGCGGCGCGTAGGGATGCCGAACCCGCGTTAGCATCGGCCGCATGAACACCAGCACCTTTTCCCCCGACACCCACCTCGCCCCAGGCAGCATCAGTCTGATTGGCGTCCCCACCGACATTGGAGCCGGTATGCTCGGTGCCCGCATGGGGCCGGAGGCGCTGCGCGTGGCGGGCCTGGCGCAGGCCCTGGCGCAGTTGGGTCTGGATGTCAAAGACTGCGGCAACCTCCATGGCCCGGCCAACCCGTGGCTGGCGTCCGTCAACGGCTTTCGCCATCTGCCGGAAGTGGTGCAGTGGAACCAGTTGCTGCATGACGCCATGTACGCCGAACTCCAGGCCGGGCGGCTGCCCATCATGCTGGGCGGCGACCATTGCCTGGCCATCGGCTCCATCAGCGCGGTGGCACGGCACTGCCGCGACCAGGGCAAAAAACTGCGGGTTTTATGGTTTGACGCGCATGCCGATTTCAACACCGCCACCTTGACGCCCAGCGGCAACATCCACGGCATGCCGGTGGCCTGCCTGTGCGGCCACGGCCCGCAGGAATTGATCCAGATTGGGGGTCATGTGCCAGCCCTGCAGCCCAAGCAAATTCGCCAGATTGGCATTCGCAGCGTCGATGCCGGTGAAAAACAACTGGTACACGATATGGGCATTGAAGTGTTCGACATGCGCTACATCGATGAAATGGGCGTGCGCCATGCCATGGAACTGGCGTTGGCGCTGGTGGATGCCAATACCCATTTGCACGTCAGCCTGGATGTTGATTTTCTCGACCCGGCGATTGCCCCCGGTGTGGGCACCACGGTGCGGGGCGGCCCGACCTACCGTGAGGCGCAACTGTGCATGGAGATGATTGCCGACACCGGCCGACTGACCTCGCTCGACGTGGTCGAACTCAACCCGGCGCTCGATGTAGGCAACCAGACCGCCGAGCTGGCGGTGGACCTGATCGAGAGCCTGTTTGGCAAAAGCACACTGATGCGTACACCCGCAGCAAAGCGTTAGCCACCCAGCAGCGCCAGCCTCAATAAATTATACAATTTAGGCATCTAGCCCGCATGCCACCTTCATAGTGTGCTATTAATTATATAGCATATTGAGTGGGTTACGAGCTTGAAAACGAGACCCTCGTGTTAGCGAATACCCACTGCGGGTCAGTGCCGCCGGCGCATACCCAGCAGGGCGCGCGCCTCATCCGGTGTGGCGACCGGGCGGTTCATCTCATGGCTGATACGGGCCATGCGCGCCACCAACTGGGCGTTGCTGCTGGCCAGCTCGCCCTTTTGGTAGTAAATGTTGTCTTCAAAGCCAACGCGAACATGGCCGCCGAGCACAATCGCCATCACGCCCAGCGGCAGCTGGGCAGAACCGATGCCCGCCACGGTCCAGGTGGAGCCCTCGGGCAATTGCGCCTTGAGGTACATCAGCGCCTCGGGTGTGCCCGCCATGCCGCCCGGTATGCCCAGCACAAAGTCAAAGTGCAGCGGGCCGGTCAGCAGGCCTTTTTTGAGCCAGCGATGGGCGGTGGTGAGCATGCCGGCATCAAAAATTTCGAGCTCGGGTTTGACGCCATGGTCGCGCATGGCATTGGCAAAGACTTCCATGTCAGCGGGGTGGTTCATGAAAACATCGCCGCCGAAGTTGACTGAACCCATGGACAGGGTGGCCATCTCGGGTGCCAGCGTCACCGGGGCCAGACGTTCTTGGGGCGTCATGCCGACCGCACCACCGGTGGAGACTTGCACGATGACATCGCAACGCGCACGCACCGCCGCCATGATTTGCCGATAGACCTCTTTGTCCTGGGTCGGACTGCCGTCGGCGTTGCGGGCGTGCACGTGCACGATCGATGCTCCGGCATGACAGCATTCCTCGGCGGCACGTCCAATCTCTTCGGGCGTGATCGGCAGCGCAGCTTGTTGCTCGCGGGTGACTTCGGCGCCGGTCAAGGCGGCGGTGATGATGAGTTTGTCCATGTTCAGCAGCGAATGGGTGGGCGCGCAATGCGCTGGCACGGCAAAGGCACGACGCAGGTGCCGGATGCCTTGCAGACCACAAGGGGCTCGGCCAGCACATCCGCCGCTGAAGGCTGGCCCGCCATCCCGGCAGGCACGATCACCTTGCGCGCTTCAAACACCATCGTGCGTGAGGTCTTGCCCATGGCCACGATACGGCCGGTCGCCTCGATGTAGTCCCCGGCGTAGACCGGGGCCAGAAACTGAACGTCGTCATACGCCACAAACAGGCCTTCGTCACCATCACTGCGGATCAGCAGCTCGGTGGCCACGTCGCCAAACAGGTGCAGCATCCTGGCACCATCCACCAGGCCCCCGGCGTAGTGGGCATCGTGTGCGCTGATGCGCAGTCGGATCAGGCTGGTGTAATTTTCCATTTTGTTTCCTGTTCAGTTGAGGACAGAGCTGGCCTTCGTGATCGGTTGAGGACAGAGCTGGCCGCTTCGCGGCTGCGGTCTGTCCCGCAAAAAATCAGGAGGCAGGCTGTCCCGCAAGTTAATTACTCAGGCGGCCTTTCTGTGAATCCATTCGTGGATGGCAAAGGATGCCACGTCTTCGGCGTAACTCTTGCTGCCAAAGCCCGCGTCGTAGCCCAGCTCCTTGGCCAGTTCGTGGCTGATGCGCGGGCCGCCCACCACCAGTATCACCTTGTCACGCAGGCCTTCGGCCTCCAGCAGATCCGACAGCTTGGTCAGGTTGTCGAGATGAATGTTCTTTTGCGTCACCACTTGTGACACCAGGATGACATCGGCTTTTTCTTCAATGGCTCTGGCCACCAGCACTTCGGAGTCCACCTGGGCCCCCAGGTTGATGGCGCGAATCTCGTGGTAACTCTCCAGCCCCTTGTGCCCGTTGAAGCCCTTCATGTTCATGATGGCGTCAATGCCCACGGTGTGGGCATCGGTCTCGATCGTGGCACCGACCACCACCATGCGGCGGCCCATTTTCTCGGCGATCAGCGCGTTGATGGCTTCTTTGTCCATGACCTCGTAGTCAGGCTTGACGATCTGAAAACTCGACAAGTCCACCTGATGCTTGCACTGCCCATAGACCACGTAAAAGCTGAAGCCCTGGCCCATGTCTTCGCAGTGCACCACGGCGGGATCAATCAGCCCCATCATGGCCGCCAGACGCTTGGCACCTTCTTTGCTCGTCTCATCCAGTGCCACCGGCAAGGTGAAGGACAGTTGGATCCGCCCGTCGCCCAGCGTGTCACCGTAAGGTTTAACCCATTGTTCTGGCCGTTTGGTATCAAGCATGTTGATTTTCTCCAGGCAACATCAGGTGTGGGAACGGGTTGTAATAGTTGCCGGCCTTTTGGATCACCCCGTCCAGCCCTTTGCCGCCAGTGGGCGTGCGCGAAATTTCGGCAAACATGCCTTTGCCAATGGCTCCGGCCAAGCCCATGGCCTCAATCTGCGCCAGCATGGCCTCGGCTTCTGCCAGCACCGCCTGGGCTCGCTGCTCGATCTTGCCGCCGCGTTTGAATTCAATCTCGCTGTGCAGGTCTTTCATGCTGCCGAACACGTACTTGGCGTTCTGGATCGCCAGGAAGCGGTCCTGGATAAACGGTGTGTGGATGGCCTCGGTCATCATGCCCAGCAGATGAATGTTTTGCTGTGTCAACACGCTCGCCATGTTGAACAAGGCGTCCTGCACATGGCCTTTGAAAATGTTGCCGGTCATGTGCTTGGTGGGCGGCATGTACTTGAGCGTGGCATCGGGAAACACCTGGCGCACCAGTTGCGCGTGGGCCAGCTCCCACAAGAAGCTGTTTTCCATCTCAGGGTGAATCTCAAATGCGTGGCCCAGGCCCATTTGCTCAGGCTTCAGGCCCGACAGGGTGGCAAACTGTTCGTTGATCAACTGCGAGGCCAGCACGGTGTGGGCGGCATCGAAAGCGTCGGCGGTGGTGAGGTAGTTGTCTTCACCCGTGTTGATGATGATGCCGGCATAGGCATTGACCATGCGCGAGAAGAACTGGTCAATGAAGGTGCGCTGCATATTGATGTCGCGAAAAATGATGCCGTACATCGAGTCGTTGAGCATCATGTCGAGCCGCTCCACGGCACCCATGGCGGCAATCTCTGGCATGCACAGGCCCGAGCAGTAGTTGGTCAGGCGGATGTAACGACCTACTCTAGTCCCCACTTCGTCCAGCGCGGCACGCATCAGTCGAAAATTTTCCTGCGTGGCATAGGTGCCGCCAAAACCTTCGGTGGTCGCACCAAAGGGCACATAGTCGAGCAGGCTCTGGCCGGTGGAGCGGATCACGGCAATGATGTCGGCGCCCTGTTCGGCCGCGGCGCGGGCTTGCACCACGTCTTCGAAAATATTGCCGGTGGCCACAATCAGGTACAGCCAGGGGGCCGTGCCTTCCCCCAGGGCTTTAATCTGATCGTCGCGGTGCGCGCGTTGCCCGGCAATGTGTTGGCACACCGTGGCGGCGCGCGCATCAGCGGCGTGGCGCGCGGCTGATTCATCCCTGGGGTAGCTCAGTGTGAGGGTGCCCGAGGACACCGCCTGGGCTACTTGCTGGGCACTCCAACCCGTTTCCTGCATAGCGCCTGCCAACATAATTGCGGCACCGTGCTGCAGCAAATTTTGCGCCTGCAAATGGCTGACCACGCGGTTGGGCAGGGGGATGTCGTTTTCGTCCACCCCATCAACACCGAGCAGGCGTAGCGTGGCGCGCTCCACGGTGGTCGTGGTGAACGGTGCCATCTCATCAAACACCTGGCGCGCAATGCGCCGCGCCGAGTCACGCGCGCGGTCAATCTGCGCCTGATCCAAATGCAATTGGGTCATGTCATCTCCTGTATTTCGTGCGTTGGGGACAGCGCTTGCCGCTGCGCGGCTGCGGTCTGTCCCGCAAAATCGTTTCGCTGTTCCAGCATCACATCACTGACGCTGTAGTCGCCAAATGCCTGGCGTGCGGCCAGCAGAAACTCTTGCGCGATAAAACTGCCCCCCAGAGGTGAAAACGGATTCAAGGTGATGCCGATCAGGTGAATGCCACGGTAAGCGAGCAGGCGGGCTCCGAGCTGGCGCGAGGCCACCAGGTCTGCGGCCTCAACAAACAATTTGGTGCCGTCGTTCACCACCACGGTCAGGCCCGGCTTGCTGCTCGCCAGGGTCAGCAAGGCGCGCCACAGGGAGCGTCCCACCGCGCCACTAACTGCTATGGTTCTAATATCTGCTTGCGCATACTGCATAAGGGCTGGAGCCCCGTTTAGTGTAGGAATATTGGCCAAAAACAGTGGCTTGCCCTGACCGTCCCACACACCCACGCCACCCTTTGCGAATACTGGATCGCACAGTTGGCGAACGGCGGCATCCGCCTGGGCGATGCCCAAAATGGCCAGGCGGTCGCGTGTCTTGCGAATCACATCCGCCATACCGCCACCGATGGCAGCTCCGGTGGCCAGAATGACGCCGTCGGCAATGGCGGGCGAGGCGTGGTGGCTGCGCCCGAGCGCCCCGTCCAACAGCACCAGCGCGGCGCCGCACTGTTTGAGTTGGCTGATGATCTTGCGCTGGTCCGAGCCCCGGGAGGCACCGGCGATTTCCATCTCGCCGTAGTCGAGCACCTTGACGACCAGAATCTCGCCCATCGGGCTGTCGATCCCGGTTGAGTCAATGCGTTTCCAACGCACTTTGGCGCGCGGCAGCGTGTCGCGTGCCGTGACCGCCAGCGTACCCGGCCAGACCAGAACCGGCGGCTTGGGGACAAAGAAGACCTGATCCCGCTCTTCTCCGTCGCGACCGATCGAGGTCACGCCAACGCCGATCCGGCTGGCCGCCGCCTGGGCCAGAAGATGATTCAGCGTCACGGTTTTACCCGTGTTCTTGGTCATGCCCATGACGGCCAGGGTGGTGAAACCACTGGCCTGGATACGTTGCCACAGCGCGCTTTGAAATGCAGTCATGTTCAGGTCTGTCTGCGGGTTTTCAGACGTAGAGTTGTTCGAACAACTTGCGCAGGCTGGCGCTCTCACGCAGCAAACCCAGCGCGAACTCCGCGTGCCCCGTGGCATAACCGTTGCCCACAATCATCTCCACATCCTTGCCCACGCCCTCGGCCCCCAGCGCGGCTGCAGTGAAGCTGGTCGCCATGGAGAAGAAATAGATCTTTCCGTGTTGGCGCGTGGCCAGAATGCTGCCCATTTCAGTGTTGGGGATGTTGACGCAATTGATCACCACGTCGGCCATTTTCCCATCGGTGACCTTGGCGACCGCCTCCATCAGCGCCAAGGCGTTGGTGGCATCGACCTGCAAGGCGTGGTCAGCCCAGCCCAGGTCTTTCATGCGCTGGCAGTCTTTCTCAAACGGTGACACGCCGATCACGCAGCCTTGCGCACCAGCGCGCTTTTTCGCCTCGTACATACACAGGGTGCCGGACTTGCCGCCACCGCCAATCACCACCACCGTGTCACCCGGCTGCACCAGTCGTGCCGTTTGAGCCGGTGCGCCCGCCACATCCAGAATCGCCAACGCCAGCTTCTCGTCAATGTCATCCGGCAATTTGGCGTACAAGCCGGTCTCGAACAAAATGGCCTGGCCTTTGATCTCGATCTGATCCTGCTGCAGATGAATTTTCTTGATGGCATCAATGCGCAGCGGCGTCAGCGAGAGCGACACCAGCGTGGCGATCTTGTCGCCCACCTTGAGCGCGCATTTGCCCACCAACGCCGGGCCGATCTGCGCCACGGTGCCGACTAGCATGCCGCCCGAGCCCGTGACCGGGTTGTGCTGCTTGCCGCGCTGTGCCACGATGCCCCGTACGATGTCAGCCACTTTGGCCTCGTCGCCATGGGCTTCCTTTTTAATCTGGGTAAAGCTGGCGGAATCGATGTTGAGGGCTGACACGTCGATCAAGATCTCGTTGTCATAGATCTCCATCGTGTTGTCGATTTTCCAAGCGCCTTGCGGCAGCACGCCCAGCGGTTCCAGCACACGATGGGTGCCGTAGGGGGATCCGTGTTTCATATTCATTCCAGTTGGGGTCAGAGCACATTCGCTTCGCGAAGTGGTCTGACCCACAAGCTCTTTAAGTTAATTGGTGCGGCTTGGCAGGTGGAAGTCCTGGCCCAGACCTGGCATCTCGATCGTCATGCCCTTGTAGTTTCGGCACTTGACGGTGGTGCCGCTGCCGTCCGGCAGTTCTTCTTCGCGCACGTAGCTGGGGGTGATCGGCAGCTTGCCCAGGCCGCCCAGACCATCAACCACAAAGGTCGGAATCGCCGGGCCGCTGATCCAGCCGCGCAGGCCTTCATAGAGTTCAAGCATGCGCCGGTGCGGCACAATGAAGTGGTGCGCGCCTTCAACCATGTCGGTCGAATAAACGTAGTAGGGGCGCACGCCCATCTCGATGGTCTGCATGAACAATTCACGCATCACAGCCACATCGTCGTTGACACCCTTCAGGCACACGGTCTGCAGCCCCATCATGATGCCGGCCTTCTGGATCATCTTGACGCGTTCGCGCAGCAACGGGGTGATTTCTTTCGGGTGATTGATATGGATGTTGACCATTTGCACGCGGTGCTTTTCCAGCACGCCGCATAGCTCTGGTGTCACCCGTGTCGGCATTTGCACCACCATGCGCGAGCCGATGCGCAGGAAGCGCACGTGCGGGGCACGACGGCGCAGTTGGCCCAGAATGTAGTCGAGTCGCTCGTCCGTGAAGGTGAAGGGATCGCCGCCCGAGAGCAGCACGTCCTCGATGTCCTGATTGCCGGCAATGTAGTCGATCGACGCCTCGATCTCGTCCTTGGCGACTGAGCCATCGGGCTGCGAGACCATGCGTTTGCGGGTGCAAAAGCGGCACAGCGTGGCGCAGGTGTTGCTAACCAGAAACAGCACGCGACGCGGGTAGCGGTGGACCACGCTGGTACCGGGAACCGTGTCACCTTCCTCGCCCAACTGGTCGAGTGAGGTGGCAAACCCGGGCTTGGTTTCTTCAAAGTGCGAGGGCAGGTACTGCAAGCGAATCGGACACTTTGGATCGTCGCGATCCATCAGTTTGGCCATGTAAGGCGTGATGGCAATGGCAAACTTTTTGTAAACCGTTTCGTTGACGTTCTCGATGTTGTTCAGAACGCCATCCAGTTCTGCATGGTGCGTGTAGCGGCGGGCAAACTGCTTTTGCCAGGATTCGGATTGCGGATCGTAGGCGTCCAGGGCCTCACGGCTCAGCAATTTTTTGGCGGGATTGAAGTCGACTCTTTGCAGCATGTGATGCTCCTGATCTGTGGCAAGTGCCCAAGTAACCCCTGCGATGACAGGGTGGCTACGGACAAGTTTAGGAACAAGTGCTGCCAACTAAAACAAGCAGATCGCCTGAAAACGAAGGTCAAATTCAGTCAAAATGGTGGCCTTTCATCCATATTGATTGATTGCCACATGGCCACCTCCCTGGATCCGCTGGATCGCCAACTGCTTGATCTGCTCAAGGTCAATGCCCGCCTGCCGATGGTCAAGCTGGCCAAAGCGCTGGGCTGCGCCCGCAGCACGGCGCAACTGCGGCTGAAAGCACTGGAAGATACGGGCGTGATCACCGGCTACACCGTCGGCGTGACCGCTAACCGGTCGGCGCCCGGCATCCGTGCCATGGTGCTGATTTCGATCGAATCGAAAAACGAGCCCGAGGTGGTGCGCGCGTTGACCAAGCGGCACGAAATTACCAAGCTCTACTCGGTCAGTGGCCGTTACGATCTGTGCGCCCTGCTATCAACCGAATCGACCCACGAACTTGACGCGGTGATTGACAAAATGCGGCTCATCAAAGGCGTGATCGAAACCTTCTCGACCATCCTGCTCGCGACCAAGCTCGACCGACCGGAGTAAGGACGTGCCTAGACCGCCGCCGGAGCAGGGCGGCCAAACAGATAACCCTGAAAATGGGTGCAGCCCAGCTTCACCAGTGCATCGCGTTGCTCGGCAGTCTCAACCCCTTCCGCAATGACCTGCAGGTTCATACCGACACCCAAGGTAACAATGGCTTTGACAATATTGGCACCCTGCGGTTCGCGGAGCAAATCGCGCACAAACGACTGGTCAATCTTGAGCTGGTCCAGCGGCAGGCGTTTGAGCATGCTCAGCGAGGAGTAGCCGGTACCAAAATCGTCGAGCGAGAAGCGCACACCAAGCGCCTTGAGCGCGCTCATGCGCGCAATCACGTCCTCCACATCGTCGACCAGCAGGCTCTCGGTCAGTTCCAGCTCCAGGCGCTGCGGGTTGGCGCCGGTATCGAGCAGTGCCTGCTCGACCGTCTGCACAAAGTCACTCTGGCGAAACTGGCGCGCACTGACGTTGACCGCAATGCTCCAATGCGCCTGCTTAGGGCTAGTCGCCCACGCCACCAGTTGTCGACAGGCTGTACTCAAAATCCAGCGCCCCAGGGGCAGGATCAGGCCGGTCGACTCTGCAATCGGGATGAACTCCAGCGGCGGCACCAGTCCGCGCTGCGGATGCTGCCAGCGCACCAGGGCTTCGACCCCGATCTGCTGGCCGTCGATATTCACCTGCGGCTGGTAATACAGCACAAACTCGGATCGCGCCAGCGCCTGGTGCAGATCGGCCTCGATCGCCGTGCGGGCTGTCACCTGGGCCTGCATAGCGGGGTTAAAAAAACACAATGCGTTGCGGCCCTCGGCCTTGGCCCGGTACATCGCCAGGTCAGCCTGTTTGAACAACTCGTCGCGGCTGGTTGGCGTGTCGCCAAACATGGCAATGCCAATGCTGACCGTGGTCTGGTAGTAGCGGGTTTCCAGCAGGTAGGGTTCAGCGATGTGTTGCAGTATTTTTTGAGCGACGTGCCGGGTTTGCTCCAGCGCCGCGTCCAGATCGCGGCTCAGGTCGCACAGCAGCAGCACAAATTCATCGCTACCCTGACGCGCCAGCGTATCTTCGGCGCGCGTGCAGGTGCTCAAGCGCACAGCCATCTGGCGCAACAGCTCGTCACCCATCGCGTGCCCCAGCGTGTCGTTGAGGTCTTTGAAATTGTCAACGTCAATGAACAGCAGAGCGCCGCACTGTTGTTGACGCTCATTGGCTTTCAGGGTTTGCTGCAAGCGCTCCATCAAGAAACGACGGTTCGGCAACAGCGTCAGGGGGTCGTAAAAAGCGAGCTGGTGAATGGCATCCTCAGAACGCCTGTGTTCGGTAATGTCGGTGGAAATGCCGCACAGGGCGTAGATGCTGCCGTCAGGTTGGCGCAGGGGCAATTTAACCGACAGGTAGGTTTGTTCCCGGCTGCCATCGAGGCTGCGGCCGATCTCCTCGGCCTCGACCCGCTCGCCGTTTTCGATCACCCGCTTGTCGTTGATGCGTAGCCGCTCGACCGTGGTGACATCAAAAAACTCACTGTCAGTGCTGCCCACCACTTGCGCCAGGGGTCGGTCAAACAACTCGCATAGTTTGCGGTTGGCGTACTGGTAGCGCAGCTCCGTGTCTTTGATATAAATGTAGGCATCAACGCTGTTGAGAATGGTGGCGAGCCGGTCTTCGCTGGCGCGCAGATGGCGGGTTTTGTCGGCCACTTGCCGGCGCAGCAGCGCGCTACCGGCCAGCGCCAGCGCCAGCAGCAGCGCCAAAGCACCCAGACTCCACCACAAATAGGCGGGCACAGAAAATTGAGGCGGCGCCTCGATCCAGCGCTTGAGTACCCTGAAATATTCAGAATCGGGTTGCGACTGCCATTGCCCCAGATGCCGATCGATGGCTGCCAACAGATCCGCATTGCGCCCCTTGGCGGTGGCGTAAAAAAGTTGCGCTGGCTGAAACATGATCGGCGTCACGTCCAGTTGGTAGGTGGCGGCACGTCGATCGCCAAAAAAGCGGTTGGTCGCCGCCGCGTCCACCTGGTGCGAGGCTGTCAATTTGAAAGCGTCCTCCAGCGACTGGACTGGCACCAGTTCAACTTGCACACCAAAACTGCTCAGCAGGTTCTGCAGATACGCCTGCTGCACCGACCCCGCCAGCACCGCCACCCGCCTGCCCTTGAGGTCCAGCATGGAGCTGATCGGCACGCCGCTGTGTTTGTAAAGCTGCGACCAGCTCAAGAGCGAAGGAATCTTGTGAACGTCAAAAATCTGCAAGCGCTGCTCGCTCAAAGCCAGGTCGGGCATCAGGTCGATGTCGCCCGCCTGCAAGGCGTCCAGGCAAGCCGACCACGCGCAGGGAACCGGCTTGATCGTCCAACCCTCCAGTCGGGCCATCGCCAGCAGCAAGTCGCCCAGGATGCCGCTGGGCTGGCCATCGGCGCCCATGAAAATCTTGGGCTCGTTCTGGTACACGCCCACGCGCACCTCGCGCGCCAGCGCCAGCGTTGGCGCAGCCAGCAGGGCCAGCGAGCACAGCGCCAGCAAGCAACGTCGCGGGCGCAGGGGCCAAGTGGTGGGCAGCAAATTAAACAAGTGCAAGGGACGCAGCGTATTTCAAGGAGACTGGGAGGCCGCCATTGTGACTCAAGCCAAGTCACCGGTTTGCGGTGACGAATATCTCTCGACCGGACGGCCCGCGCTTCTCGGCCACCCGCATGGTCCGAGACTGCGCGGATCAGGTGTACCGGCGCGACTGACGAAATTCATTCTGTTACCGATCTTGCAAAATCGGTGGCGACTTTTCAACGTGGCGCCGCTACCATGTCCTTTTTCAAGGAAATCACATGGCCATGTCCCCTCACTTTTTCAATAAACGCGAACCTGAAACTTCTCCCGCGCGCGCAAGCACTTCAGCGTCGAACGTCAATAGTTATGGCACGTCGGGCACAACCACCACCCAACAGCCGAGCGCACTGAATTCGGCGCATTCCGTCAACACCGCACCCGCGGCGCCAGCCACACCACAAAGCGGCAGCAAACTGACCGTGGGGCCCAACATCAAACTCAAAGGCGTGGAAATCACCGATTGCGATACGCTGGTGGTTGAAGGCCTGGTAGAGGCGACCATGGATTCACGCGTGATTGAAATTTCGGAGCGCGGCGCCTTCAAGGGCTCGGCCGAGATTGACATGGCCGAGATTCATGGCCAGTTTGATGGCAACCTGACGGTGCGCCAGAAGTTGACGATCTATGCCACCGGCAAAGTCACCGGCAAGATCCGCTACGGCAAAGTGGTCATCGAAGAGGGCGGCCAACTCACCGGAGAGATCCAGTTTGGCGCCCTCCCGACACCAAAATCCGCCAGTCACGCGCAAGCCGCCTCGTCCTGAAATGGCATTGCCCGGCTTGGGCCAGGCTAGCGTCTGCTCATAGGCAGGAACACCCAACGCCGGCAATGCAACTTTTTATTGGCTTCCAGCTGGAAATGCCAGAAATTGCAGCGCTTGGCCGGTCAGGTCGGGCAATGGATGAATGGTTCAGCCTGGATCGGTTTCACGCAGGCCGATGACGCGCCAGGCCAGTTTGGAGAGCTCGCGCACCATGGCGTCAGGGGCCAGGCGGCCGTCGGGTCGGTACCAGTTGTAGAGAAAGCCGGGCAGGCTGCACGCCGCCTGTGCGGTGATGCGTGTTTCGGTGAAGTCGAACCTGCCGTCGCGTCGCCCCTGCTCCAGCAGCGAGCACAGGCGCTCATAAAAGTGATTTGCCAGTTTCTTCTGTGCGGTCAGGTACTCCGGGCGGTACACCTGAGGTTCGCGGTAAGCAAAAAAAGCCGCCGGGTAATGCGTGATGGTGGCGCGGATCAGGCGCTCCAGCCCTTCGGTGACCTTGACATGCGCCGGGCGCAGGTCATCCGGGGCAAAGTCCATTGTGGTGAAGCATGCGACCGCCGGGCGCCAGGAGAGGGTCTCGAAAATCTCCTGCTTGTTGTGAAAGTAGTAATACACAAACGGCTTGCTGACTCCCAACTCGCGCACGATTTGCTCCATCGTGGTGTTGGCGTAACCCTGGGCCGCGAACAGGCGCTCGGCAACCTTGAGGATGCGTTCGCGTTTTTCGTCCGTGCCGGGCGTGACGGCTTTTTGCCGGTGGGGGCGAGGCCGGGAATGGGATGTGGTCATGCGTTGATTGTCACCTGTGTTCTACCAGACAGTAGAATTATTCTACCGGCTGGTATATATTGCAATCATCCGGACTGTCCGGACCTGACGTACTTACCCTGAAAGCGACACCATGGAGACAGCTCAATTCCCCAAACCGGATGCACCTCTGCACGACTACCTGCGTGCTCACGCCAGGACGCAACCCGACAAAGCCGCTTACCTGTGGTACGGCCACAGCATCAGCTACGCCGAGCTCGATCGCGCCAGTGATGCCTTTGCTGCCCGGCTGGCGGCGCTGGGGGTCAAAAAAGGTGACCCGGTGGCGCTGTTCCTGAACAATTGCCCGCAGTACGTGATGGCCCATTACGCCATCCAGAAGCTCGGCGCCATCGTCTGCCCGTGTGGGCCGCTCAACAAGGAGCACGAGTTGCTCTACCAACTGAGCGACTTGCAGGCGCGCGTGATCATCGCCGCCGACAACCTGCTGCCGGTGGTGGCGCAAGTGCGCAGCCAGACCGCACTGACCCATGTGTTTGCCGTGCGCTATGCTGACTTGCTGCCAGAGCAGCCGAGCGTGACTGTCCCCGCTGAATTGCTGGCGATGAAAGGCCAGCCCCTGCCGCTGCCGGCCGATGTGGAAGACTTCATGGCGGCCACCCGGGGCACGGCCACGCCGCCGCCGGTGGCGCTGGCCATGGATGATGTCGCGCTGATGACCTACACCTCGGGCACCACCGGCTTGCCCAAGGGGGCCATGCTGACTTATGGCAACGCCTTGTACAAATCGGCCGCAGCGGCCAACTGCAATGGCGTCAGCCACGATGATGTGCTGCTGGCGATTGCGCCGCTGTATCACATTGCAGGCATGGTGATGGGCATCAACGTCACGATGTTCACGGGTGCGACCACCGTGTTGATGTACCGTTTTGACCCGCTGGCGGTGCTGCAGGCAATTGCGCGCCACCGCGTAACCTGGTGGTACAGCATTGCACCGATGAATGTGTTTGCCATGCAGCTGCCCACTGCCAGGGAGTTCGATTTGTCGAGCTTGCGCATGAACCCGGTGACCAGCTTTGGCGTCGTCTTCACTGAGGCACTGGCAAAGCAATGGAAAGCCTTGGCACCCCACTGCGAGTCGTTCGAAGCGGCCTACGGCTTGAGCGAAACCCACACGGTGGACACCTACATGCCGCACGATGCAATCCGCTGGGGCACGCAGGGCAAGGCGATTCCGGGCAACGAGATCCGCATTCTGGACGCCGGGTCGGGCCGCGTCTGCGCCAGCGGCGAGGTCGGCGAGATCGTGCTGCGCAGCGCCGGTGTCTTCAAGGGCTACTGGAACAAGCCCGAGGCCACGGCGCAGACGCTGCGCGACGGCTGGGTCTACACCGGCGACATGGGCAAGCTGGGCGCCGATGGCTACCTGACCTTCATCGGCCGCTTCAAGGAGATGATCAAGGTGTCGGGCTACAGCGTGTTCCCCGAAGAAGTAGAAACGATTTTGATCAAGCACCCGGCCATTGCCCAGGCCGCCGTGATTGGCGTGCCCGACCCCGACAAGGGCGAAGTCGTGAAGGCTTTTGTCGTGCTGAAGGCGGGCCAGAGCGCCAGCGCCGCTGAGATTGTGGACTGGTCGCGCGCCAACATGGCCACCTACAAGGCACCCCGCGACGTGCAGCTGATTGCCGCCCTGCCCACCACCGGCGCGGGCAAAGTGTTGCGCCGCCTGCTGAAAGACCCGGCGCCAGCAGCCGACCCCAAGCCACCCGCCACAAATCAAACCCATGACTGAAATTCGTTCCCCCCTGCAGGCCCAGATCGTCCAGTGGCAAGTGCAGCCTGGTGACAGCGTCCAGACCGGTGACCTGCTGGTCATTCTGGAAGCCATGAAAATGGAGCACGAGCTGCGTGCCCCCCAGGCCGGGCGCGTGAGCGAGCTGTTTTTTGCCAATGGCGAGTTGGTGGCAGAAGCTGACTTGCTACTCAATATAGAGCAACTAACGAAGGTAGGACGGGGGCTAGAGCCTGATTTGGCTTATATTTCTGCACCGCAGGATAAGCCGGCTGCGGTGCGCCCCGACCTGCAACGGGTGCTTGATCGCCAGGCCTACACGCTTGATGCCAGCCGCCCCGAGGCGCTGGCCAAGCGCCACGCGCTAGGGCAGCGCAGCGCGCGCGAAAACATTGCCGATTTGTGTGATGCCGACTCCTTCATCGAGTACGGCGCGCTTGCGGTGGCGGCCCAGAGCCGCCGTCGCTCCGAAGAAGACCTGATCAAAAACACCCCCGCCGACGGCATGGTGACTGGCATCGGCAGCATCAACCAGACGCTGTTTGGCCCCGAGCACAGCCGCGCGGTGGTGATGGCCTACGACGCCACCGTGCTGGCCGGCACCCAAGGCCTGCGCAACCACCAGAAGACCGACCGCATGCTGCGCCTTGCCCTGCAGCAAAAGCTGCCCGTGCTGCTGTTTGCCGAAGGCGGCGGCGGCCGCCCGGGCGACGTCGATATGCCGATCGTGGCCGGGCTGCATGTGGGCACTTTTGCCAGCTTCGCGCGCCTGAATGGCCAGGTGCCGGTGGTCGGCATCGTGGCGGGACGCTGCTTTGCCGGCAACGCGGCCTTGCTGGGCTGCTGTGACGTGATCATCGCCACCGACAATAGCAACATCGGCATGGGCGGCCCAGCCATGGTCGAGGGCGGCAGCCTGGGGGTTTTCAAACCAGAACAGATTGGCCCCAGTGAGGTGCAACACGGCAATGGCGTCATCGATATTCTGGTGGCGGACGAGACGCGGGCGGTGGCGGCGGCGCGGCATTACCTGTCGTTCTTTCAGGGCCGCTTAAACGACTGGCAGGCGCCAGACGTGCAGGTTCTGCGTGACGTGGTGCCGGAAAACCGCTTGCGCGTCTATGACACGCGCGCCGCCATCACCGGCATGGCTGATGAGGGCAGTGTGCTGTTTCTACGCAGCGGCTTTGGTCCAGGCATCCACACCGCGCTGGCGCGCATGGAGGGCCGCCCGGTGGGCATCCTGGCCAACAACCCGCTGCACCTGGGCGGCGCCATCGACGCCGATGCGGCCGACAAGGCGGCGCGCTTCATGCAACTGTGCAACGCGCACGGCTTGCCGCTGATCAGCCTGGTGGACACACCCGGCTTCATGGTCGGGCCGGACATGGAAGCCCAGGCGCAGGTGCGCCATGTGAGCCGAATGTTCATCGCTGCAGCGCATCTGCGCGTGCCGTTTTTCAGCGTGGTGCTGCGCAAGGGCTACGGCCTGGGTGCCATGGCCATGACGGCCGGCGGCTTTCACTCGCCCCTGATGACCGTGGCCTGGCCGAGTGGCGAATTTGGCGCCATGGGCTTGGAGGGCGCCGTGCGTCTGGGCTACCGCAAGGAACTCGAAGCGCTGCCTGAAGGGCCGCAGCGCGAGGCTTTGTTCGAGCAACTGCTGACCAAGCAGTACGACAACGGCAGCGCCATTCACATGGCCGCCACGCTGGAGATTGACGCCGTGATTGACCCGGCGCAAACCCGCGCCTGGCTGGTGCGGGGGCTGCAGATGCAGCGCGAACTGCCGCAGGCGAGCGGGTTGGCAATTGACGCCTGGTAGGCCGACTCGATTGGGCAGGCGCCGGTTTCGATTTCATAATGCAAGCTGTCACACAGGGAACTGCAATGGATCGGACCTAACGTTTCTACATGATCTTGGGGCTGCTGCGTCGCCAGACGGTTGCCAGCTTTGCCACACTACAGGCAGCACTTGAAGTCTCTCGCTCCACGCTAAAACGTGACCTGAGTTACCTCAGCACCCGACTGAACAACCCCATCGCCTACAGCCGCGAACTCGGCGGCTACAGCCTTGAAAAAGCCGATGACGAAAGTGACATCCCCCACGAGTTGCCGGGGCTGTGGTTCTCGGCCACTGAAATTCATGCCCTGCTGACCGTGCAACATTTGTTGTCGGGGCTGGATACAGGCGGCTTGCTCAATACCCACATCGCCCCATTCATTGACCGTCTCAACACACTGTTGGGGCACGAAGGCAACGCAGACGCCACCCAACTGCGCCGCCGCGTGCGCATCATCGGCCTGGCGCAGCGCAGTGTCACTCAGCGTCACTTTGAGCGCGTGGCCACCGCCCTGGCGCAACGCAAGCGGCTGCACATTGCCTACTGCGCCCGAGGGACCGGCGAAGCCAGCGCGCGTGAGGTGTCGCCCCTGCGCCTGGTGCACTACCGCGACAACTGGTATCTGGACGCCTGGTGCCACCTGCGCCAAGGTCTGCGCAACTTTGCCCTCGATGCCATGGCCGAAGTTCAACTGTTGGACCGCCCGGCACGCGACGTCAGCGATGCCAAACTTGATGCGACTTTCGGCCCCGGCTACGGCATTTTTTCCGGCGGCACCGTTCGTTGGGCGCGCCTGCGTTTTACATCTGAGCGCGCCCGCTGGGTGGCGCAAGAGCAGTGGCATCCGCAGCAAGACGGCAAGCACCAAGCCGACGGCGGCTACCTGCTACGCATCCCCTACACCGACCACCGCGAACTGATCATGGACATCCTCAAACACGGTGCGCACTGCGAGGTGCTGGGGCCGGCTACTCTGCGGCAGGCGGTGGCGGAGGAGGTGGGGAAGATGTCTGAAAAATATTATTGAGGGGCCAGGCAGAGGTTCATCTGGTGAGCCTCTGGAGGGGTAAGCTACCCACAAATCAAAAAATTCACGGGAGGAAATTCATGGTTTCAGAACCATTGGCCCATTGGTGGACATCAGATCAAACGGGTCAAAGCCTTGACATTCATTTGGTCAATGTTGGCTATTGGGCAGGCCTATTTGCATCCCGAATCCAACTCGGTTCCAAATTCTTGAAGACAGAAAAATGAAAATCCTCCCCACTGAATTTGACGGCCAAAACATACGCCGTGCATACGACGAAGACACAGACACCTGGTGGTTTTCGGTGATCGACGTGGTGCAAGTTCTCACGCAGCAACCTGATGACTTGACCGCTCGGAAATACTGGAACCAGCTCAAGCGACGGCTTTCCAATGAAGGTAGTCAACTGGTGACAAGTTGTCACCAGTTGAAGATGCCCGCTGCAGATGGCAAGCAGCGACTCACCGATGTCGCCATCGCTGAAACCCTGCTGCGCCTAGTCCAATCCATCCCCAGCCCCAAAGCCGAGCCCATCAAGCTCTGGCTGGCCAAGGTGGGTTACGAGCGCATGCAAGAGATGGCGGACCCCGCCCTGTCCATTGACCGGGCTCGCCAGACCTGGCAGCAGCACGGCCGCAGCGACAAGTGGATTCAGCAGCGCATGACCGGGCAGGAAACGCGCAACAAGCTCACCGACTACTGGAGCGAGCACGACATCAAAAAGGGCAGTGAATTTGCCATCCTCACCAACATCATTCATCAGGAATGGGCAGGCGTGAGTGTGGCGGAGCACAAGGACATGAAATGCCTGAGCAGCCACAACCTACGCGACCACATGAGCGAGGCCGAGCTGATCTTTAGCGCCCTAGCCGAGCTGTCCACCCGGCAGATTGCCGAAAGTGTGGAGGCCACTGGCATGGCAGAAAACAAGTCCACCGCCAAAACCGGTGGCCGCATCGCCCGCCAGGCCCGCAATCAACTGGAGAGCCAGACCGGCAAGTCGGTGCTGTCCGGTGACAACTTCCTGCCACCTTCTGCGAAGAACGCCCTGAAAGCACCACGCAAAGCGTAGGGTGCAGTAAACATACAAAACTACTCCTAAGGAGGACACTTCACCATGCTGACCGTCATAGAAACCCCGCTGTTCAGCAAGCTCTGGCCTGCGTATTGGAGCGAGGACGAGCGCGGCGCTTTTGCCGCCTTCATCGCGGAGCATCCGGACCTGGGTGAGTTGGTGTTGTTGTTTATGTATGCCAAGAGCAAGATAGATTCGCTCAAGGCCAGTACTTTGAAGGAGTTGCGTGATGCCGTTAAATAAATCGTTGAAAACCAAAGGGAAGCAGCCAATGACCGACGCGCAATTGGCCAAGTGGGAAGCCAGTCGTGACCTTGAGGCTGAGCTTGTAGAGTCTGTACGCCAAATGCAGCGAGGCGAGGGCACGGTGGTGTACTCGCCAGTGATCGCCGCGCGGCAAAACTCCGGCTTGTCGCAGGCACAGTTTGCGCAGTTGCTAGGGGTATCGGTGCGTACCTTGCAGGGCTGGGAGCAGGGTCGCAAACAGCCATCCGGCGCAGCGCGCACACTAATCACATTGGCGCAGCGCAACCCGCAAGCCCTGCGCGATCTGGCGAGCGCCTGAGGCGACCTCTGTCAGTGCCAGCCGAACTCGATCAGGTCCCACTATCAGCCCTGCAGCACTGGCGTTATTGCCCGCGCCAGTGCGGCTTGATTCACCTGGAGCAGGTGTTTGATGACAACGTCCACACCCTGCGTGGCCAGGCGGTTCATGCAAAAGTCGACAAACCCGGCGTAGAAACGGATCGCCCGGCATTCATGTCGGGCGCGGATTGAAAGATGCAACATGATTTGACTTTAATAACGTTAGTCGTTACTATCAACCTATGATTCAAGACTTTGCGTGCGCAGACACCGCGGCCCTTTTTGGAGGGCGTCGCATGGCCCGTTTTGCGAATATCGATGTGGTTGCACTGCGCAAGCTCCAGCAGTTACACGCCGCAACCACACTGGAGTTCTTGCGCGTGCCGCCGGGGAACCGGCTGGAATCATTGAATGGTGACCGTGCGGGTCAGCACAGCATACGCATCAATGTCCAATGGCGCGTTTGCTTTGTCTGGCTGGACGGTCACGCACACCAAGTTGAAATTGTGGATTACCACTAAAGGAGAAGGCAAATGACCCGTGAACTACCCCTATCGCATCCCGGCATCATCCTGCTGGAAGATTGGCTCAAGCCCATGGGCATCAGCCAGTACGCGCTGGCCAAAGCGATCGATGTGCCTCCCCGGCGCATCAATGAAATCGTCAAAGGTTTGCGCGGCATCACTGTGGATACGGCCCTTCGATTTGGCGCCTACTTCGGCACCGACGCGCAGAGCTGGATCAATTTGCAGACTCACTTTGATACGGAACTGGCTCGCGCCGCGATGGTTGATGTCCTGGCACGCATCAAGCAGTGTGAGATTGCGGCGATGTCTGACGCCGCTTGAACTTGCCCCGTCTTGCTGTGCTTGGCGCCTTTCCAGCCACCCCGAAGGAACCCTCATGAAACCAAATTTAGCCAAATCTCTACTGGTGAGCGCATTACTGGCCTTTGCCTGCGCCGCCAGCGCAGGTCTGCCGGCCGTCAATGTCAAACAAGCCGCCGCGCTGCAAAGCAGCGGTGCGCTGCTGCTCGACGTGCGCGAAGCCGATGAATACGCGCAAGGCCATGCCCCCGGCAGCACGCTGATCCCGCTGGGCCAGCTGGCACAACGGCTGAAAGAAATCGCGCCCTTCAAGAACCAGCGGGTGGTGCTGATTTGCCGCTCTGGCCGGCGCTCGGCCCAGGCCACCGCGCTGCTTGAAACGGCAGGCTTCAGCGCTGCGTCCAACATTGAGGGCGGCATGCTGGCCTGGCAGCAAGCCGGTTTGCCGGTGCTCACGGGTGCCGCTTCGCGCTAAGCCGCTGCGGACCCGCAGCTAGCCGCGGGCGCCCTTGCGCCCTAATGACCCAACTGCTGCAACCACTGCGCCAACTCCTGCGCTGCCGCATCGGTGGCAAGCTGCAGGGCCTGGACACCGCCGACAACATCGGCGCTGGCGGCCGGGCGCTGCACCACGATGATGCGCTGCGCCAGCAAGCCAGCCCCACTGGGGCTGGCTTGCATGAGCGTGGCACGCAGGCGCAGCAGGCCCACGCTGGCGCCAGGCGCCTCAAACAGTTGGCTGAATTCTTCGAGCTCCAGGCGCAGGGTGATCGGGGTCAGGCTGGCCAGCGCGCCCGGCGTTGCCAGCTTGTCCACGCTGACGACGGCTCCCGGCTCCAGCAAGGTGCGGTCTTGCCCCAGCTGCTCGCGCAGGCGCTGGCGTACCAACTGCGCCGGCGGCATGCTCCAGCGCGCCAGCGCATAGGGCCGCAGTTGCTGTGCATTGGTATAAGCCAGCCGGTACAGCACGGCGCTGCCATCGAGCGCGCTGCTGGCCTGCACCTCGTCCAGTACCAGCGGCGCCAGGGCGGACGCGCCGACCTGGCCGGCCTGTGGCGCGGGCGCGCTGCTCAGACGACCGGGCCCAAAGTCATACACCGCCGGGCGCGCCGTGGGGCGTGTCAGCGCACAGCCTGTGAGCGCCAAAAAAAATAGAAGTAATAGTGCTCTAGCCCCCGTGGAATAAGCACGAGAAGCTATTGAATGTGTAGCGTATTTCATGGTTGACCTGGGGTTGCAGAAAAACCGGGTTCGCCCGGGCCGGGCGCCACCGGCCCATTGCCCAAGAGCAAGGACTGCGGGTTGTCGCTGACGCTGGCGGCCGCCCGCCCGACCTGGCGCGTCATGCGGGCGGTGTCGCCCAGCGCATGATTCAGGTGCGGCAGCGTCAAGGTGTTCAGGGTTTGGGCGCTGGCAGACAGCGTGCCAGCACCCTGGCTGAGCTGGTCGAGCGTACCGCCGGGCCGGTTCATGCGCTCGGTGACGGTTCTGAAAGCGCGGGCCGAGGCGCGGGCCTCGTCGGCACTGTCGCCGACCCGAACCGACGCCGCCTGCATTGTTTTGAGCGTGGCAGTGGTGTCTTGCACCAGCGGCCCCAGCAGTTGGCCGGTGCGGTCTGAAAACTGCTGCAGGCCACGCGCCGCCTGACCGATGCTGTCAATCGCGCCGATCACGGTCTTTTGGTTGTCGTCGCCCAGCAGCTTGTTGACGCGCTGCGTGGTTTCGTCCAGTTGCCCCAGGATGCGCAGGCCGCGCTCGGACAGTTCGGCCAACAGGCCGGGGCGCATCGGAATGCGCGCCGGCGGCTCCACATCGGCGCGCAGCGCGACTTTGGAGGCACCGCTGTCGTCGAGCTGGATGAAAGCCAACCCGGTGACGCCCTGAAAACCCAGGGTGGCGAAGGTGGATTGGGTGATTGGGGCCTGCCCGTCCACGGCGATGCGGATCAGCACGTCGCCGGGCTTGACCGGATCAAAGCCAATATGGGTGACCTTGCCCACGTTCACACCCTTGAAGCGCACCGTGGCTTGCGGCTGCAAGCCGGTCACAGCCTGCGCGCTGGAGAGTTCATAGATCCGCTGCGACTGCGTGTCACGGGTCAGCCAGAGCGCCAGGGCGACCAGCACGGTCAGCAGCACCAGCACAAAGGCGCCAGCGGCCAGGGCATGTGATTTGTTTTCCATAAGACGGTGTTTTACTCGGTAACCGGGGGTTGACGCAACACGGCCGCAGCCCGCTGGCCGCGCGCGCCCAGAAAGAAGTCGTGAATAAAGGGATGATCATGCGCCATCACCTCCAGCGGCGTGCCGCAGGCGACGATGCGTTTGTCCGCCACCACGGCAATGCGGTTACTGAGCTCGAACAGGGTGTCCAGGTCGTGCGTCACCATCACCACCGTCAGCCCGAGTTCGCGGTGCAGCGAACGCAGCAGCGCGACAAAGCCGTCGGCACTGTCGGGGTCGAGCCCGGAGGTGGGCTCGTCGAGCAGCAGCAGCGGCGGGTCCATCACCAGCGCGCGCGCCAGCGCCACCCGCTTGATCATGCCGCCCGACAGGTCCGCTGGCATCTTGTGTGCCTGCGCTGGCTCCAGGCCGACCATCTGCAGCTTGACCATGGCGACGTCGCGAATCAGCGCCGCAGGGAAGGTCCCGAGTTCGCGCAGCGCAAAACCGATGTTCTCCAGCACCGTGAAGGCAGAAAACAAGGCGCCATGCTGGAACAACATGCCGACGCGGGTGGCTGCGCCCTCGGTGCCGAGTTGCGCCGCCGGTTGGCCCAGCACCGTGACGCGGCCCTGGGCGGGCGTCTCCAGCCCCAGGATCTGGCGCAGCAGCACCGTCTTGCCGCTGCCGGAGCCGCCGACGATGCTCATGAACTCACCGGCTTCGATGCGCAGGTCCAGGTCCTGATGCACCACGGCGTCGCGACCGGCGGTGTGGAACACCGACCAGAGCTGGTCGATCTCGACCACGGCCGGGGCGGCTGCGGCAGCCGGGGCGACTGGCCCGCTGGCGCTCATATACCGACGTCCTTGAACACCAGCGCAAACACCGCGTCGACCAGAATCACCATGGCAATCGAGGTCACCACCGAGGCCGTGGTGCCTTGGCCCAGGCTCTCGGTGTTGGGCTTGACGCGCAAGCCGTAGTGGCAGCCGATCAGGGCGATCAGCAGGCCAAACACGACCGATTTACCCATCGCCAGTGTCAGGTTGGAGGCTTCGACCGCGCGCGGCAAGGCGGTAAAAAAGTAGGCGGGCGTCACGCCCATGGTCAGGTCGGCGGCCAGCATGCCGCCGAGCAAGGCCGCCAGCGAGGTCCAGACCGTGAGCAGCGGCATCGCCAGCGCCATGGCGATGGCGCGCGGCAACACCAGCCGGTAGCCTTGGGCGATGCCCATCACGCGCATGGCGTCAAGCTCTTCGGTGACGCGCATCACGCCGATTTGCGCCGTGATGGTCGAGCCCGAGCGCCCGGCAATCAAAATAGCGGCCAGCACCGGCCCCAGCTCGCGGATCACCGACAAGCCCAAAATATTAACGATAAAGCTGTCGGCGCCAAACTGGCGCAGTTGCAGCGACATCAAATACGCCAGCACCACGCCAATCAAAAAACCCAGCAGCGCGGTAATGGGCAGCGCGGTGGCGCCGATGCTAAACAGGTGGCCCGACACATCGCGCCAGGGTCCCTTGGCGGGCGCGCGCAGCAGCTTGGCCGTATCAAGCAGCAACTGGCCCAGCAGCCGGATCGCATCCCTGAGATGGTCAATCAGGAGCCAGACCATGGCGCCCAGCGCCAGGAACAGTTGCCAGGCGCTGGTGCGCCGCGCCACCGGCGCGGGCAGCGCGTACTGCGCCACGCGGCTCAGCATGGCGCGCTGCGCGGGCTCGATCAAGAGCTGGCTGGGCCATTGGCGGCCCCAGGCGTTCCACAGCACCTGGGCACCGGTGTGGTCCAGCCGCTGCAGGTCACGCAAATCCCAGCTGAAATGAAGCGCCTCGCCCGCCGCACCCAAGGCCAGGCCGGACTGCAATTTGGCCCAGTTGGCGGGCTCGGCCAGGCGCGCGGCCGACCAATCGCCCGACAGCCGCAGCCCGGCGCCGTCAGGCGCACCGATGCGGTTGATGCTGGGGGCGTCTTGCGTCATGGCGACTCAGGGTGGTATTCATAGACAGATCAGTCAGACATCGTAACGCCAAGCGTTGACGCCGCGCGTTGTCTGCTGGCAAACCGGCTCTTCAGCGACTCAAACAAACGTGTGCTGCCAGGCGCAGGCTTGGTCCTGGCACAACCTGCCCGGCGCCGGGGCGGCTGAGCATCACTCCAAATTAGATAGCTGCTCACGCAATAGGGACGGGGGCTAGAGCCCGAAAAGCCTTGAGGATTTCCAGAACTTCCATGACGGTGGTGAGTAGCGGGTCGAAAAACAAGTTTCCCCTTCGTTGGCGCGCTAAACGCCAGCCAGTGCTTCGCGTGAGGACGGCAGATGCGCGCACAGGCCGGGCGCTGGGTGGCGCGCCCAAGCTTCCAGCTGCGCCCACAACCACTGCACGCCATCGCGCTGACCCGGCGGCGCACTCTGCAAGCCGTGGTCGGCACCAGGCAGGCGCAAGTCACAAAATGGGGCGGCCCGCGTCTGGGCTTGCTGACCAAAGCGCTGGTACGCCGCAACGGCGACGAACGCGTCAGCATCGCCCCACACCCGCAACAAGGGCCACGGGGCGTCAAGCAAAGGCTTGGCCAGCGACCAGCGCCAAAAGTCGCGCCAGTACCCCAGGGTGCGGCCCGCCAACAGGTGGTCATCGCGCTCACCTGAGGCTTGGGCTTCTTGCAGTGCCTGCCAGTCAAACCAGCGCCCCCGTCGCCAGGCCTGCAGCTCGCCCGCTTCACGCGGATCAAGCCCGGGGGCAGAGATCATCACCACACCTGCCAACGCCGGCACGCTATCAGCCAGGGCGGGCAGCAACTCGGCGCCTTCGGAGATACCCACCAGCAGCACAGGCAACTCGGGCGTCGTCGGGGAGGATGTTCGTGACAGACTGAAGTGCGCCTGCAAGGCCGCCTGAGCGTGGTCGCGCCAGCTTGACAAAGTGTCCTGTGCAACAAAATCCGGGGCGCAGTCGGCGCTCAGGCTGGCGTCGATGTCCACGCCCGGCTTGTGCAGCACCAGCAGCTCGGCGTGCAGCAGTCCGGCAAAGTAGCGCGCCGCCACGGGGCGCCAGCCGGTGCAGCCTGAACCCGGCACCACCACCACCCGGTAACGTGCTGGCGCGGCCAGCGCCGAGCGTTTGAGCACGGTCAGAATTACCCCGGAATGCGCGCCGGGCAAGGTGTCGAGGGACCATTCGGCGGGCAACGGGGCTGGGGCCGTGATGGCGACGGTTTCGGCACTGAGGCCCGCGCTGGCAAAACCAAGGGCCAGCGCCAGTGCGTGCAAAAGGAAACGCATGCGTGCCATTGTGGCAACCGGGTTCAGGCCATGTCAACGGGCATGGCCTGCTTGCCTTACCTCAGGATCAGAACCTGATCGGCGGGCTGTCCCTGCTGCTGGCCTTGCATGGGTTGTCCGGGCACCACTTGCAAGCCGGAGCGAACACCCCGTACCATTTTCGGATCAGCGTAACCGAGCTGTGATGCGAATTGCTCGTAGACGTCGAGTGCCAGGCTTTGCGATGTTTCACGCATCACCTTGGCACGGTTGGGCGGCATCACATCGCCGCGGTTGGACAGTATCTTGGTGTCGTTGCCCGCGCCCTGGGCCGAAAACGAAGCCTTGATCTCATAGGTCTTGGTGTTGATCAGTGAAAAGTCGGCCAGCAAGTCCAGCCCATATTGCATGGTGGCACTGGTGGTGCCCTGCAGCGGCGAGAACTGGTCGCGAAACTCGACGTGCGACAGGGTGCCAAAGAGCACGTAGTCAGCGCCACTGAACTCGCCTTTTTTGATCCGCGCGATGATGTCATTCACCTCGGGCTGGCGTACTGGTTTGGCGACTTTCCCGGTCTTGATCTGGTTGAGCACCTGCTCGGCCTTGGTCGGTTGGGGGTTGCCGGCATCAAAGCCTTTGCCCTGAACCAGCCGGAACGCCGTGCCCTTGAGCAGGGCGCCCTTGATGTCGTTGGTGAACGATCCAAGCTCGCGTTGGGCAAGGTAGCTGTAGCTGCCCGCCACATAAGTGCCGCTGGCCTGCTGGCTGCCCGAGGCGCTGTAGCGGTTCGCCTGGAACTGACTGCTTTCCTTGAAGGTGCCAGCTTCAAAGTACTCTGAGACAGCTTGCGTGTAGGCCAAATCGGTCACCGCAATGCGCGGCATGGGCTGCGCCTGCGCGGCGGCCGTCAGGCCAGTGGACAGCGCGAGCGCCGTGAGCGTGAGGATAAGAGTGCGTCGTTGCATGGTGCGGTCCTGGTTCAGCGCTTGCTGGATTTTCGGATTTCTTTTTCGTCCTGCCACTCGATGGTGCCTTCTTCCACGTCGATCATCTTGAGTGTGAACTTGTAAAACACGTCTTTGGTGGTGCTGCTTTGCTTGACGATGCTGGTCAATTCGCCCTCGAGGGTGTACTTGGCGGCCGTCATTTTGCCGACCTTGGCCGTGCTGCTCTGCTTGTACATGCCGCTCTGGTTTTGCCGCTGCAGTTCGTCAACGCCTTGCTGCATTTCGTTGATCGAACGGACAAACCGCACCTTGCCCGATTTGACCAGTGTGGTCTGGATCGAGTTCATGACATTGGTGGTGTCGATGTACTCGCTGGTCTTGTTTTTAACAGTGGAGATCGTGACCGTGGGGCGACCCTGGAAGATGCCGGTTTCTAGCAGGCTGCCAACCATTTTTTCGGCAATCATCTGCAAGTCAGTCGAGCCGAATTCATTGGTGACGAGTTCAACCGCTTTGGCGTCGCCGTAGTTCACCTGGCGGTCAAACCGTACCACTGGCGATGAAACTATGTTTCTGGTTTCGCAGGCCGCAAGGCCCAGGGTGGCGCACACCAGCAGTGCGGAGCTCAGCAGACGGGACATGGTGTTTTTTCCTTCAGAATTTGGGTGACGGGGAATGTGTTGCGCAGCGCGAGGCTCAGCGCAGTTCAACGTTCATTTCCAGGCGGAAATCGGTCACAACGGACGATGGCGCCACACTTTTGACGGTTTGCTGGGCCTGGCCCATCAAGGTCATTTGCTTCCATGACTCGCCATCGCCCACCTGGCTGCCGATGCTGTCGAGCCAGCGATAGCGGTAGAACACGGTGCGGTCGGTGTTGACGGTGTTGTAGAGATCCGCCTGGGCAATCAGGATGTCATTGCGCCGGACCACCCGCATCTCGGGGATTCGCACGCCGTTGGCGTCGCCGCGCAGGGCCACCTTGGCGGCCACGGCGGGCGGCGTTCCCGGGTCGTGCTGGGCAAAAGCAGCCAGCGCCAGCGTGCTGGTCAGGGCCAGCAGCAGTTTTTTGAGGGCATTCATCTTGTCGACTTTCTTGGCACAAGGTTAGAGGGCGGCTCTTTCTGTGGCGGCGACAACAGGTTTTGGCACCTGTTTTTTCACGGCCTGCTTGGGCTTGGGTTTGACGGCGGCGGGGGCCGCAGTGACTGGCACGGGTTGAGCAACCGCCACAACCGCTGCAGGCGCAAGGGCTGCCAGGTGGCCAATGTTACCCACGTCCCCGACCACGACGCTTTGGTTGTACAGGCGCAAAGGCACCAGAGCGTATTGCCCGCTCACCTTGACGTTGATGTTGAAATCCTGGCCGTTGATGACGACCTTGTGCTCGCCCTCGGGCAAGTAGCCCCGCGCCACATAGACCCGACCGGGCAACATGCGCCACAAGCGGTCATCTGCCTGCTCAGTGACAGCCGAGGCGATCGAGCCGACCAGGGCGCCCATCAGGCCCGCATTTTTTTCCAACTGGTCCTGCATGACGCCCTTGACGATGGCGCGCGTCACCCCGCGAAACACCATGCCAGGCATCTCATCCTTGAGCGCCCGACGTGCCATCACATTGACATCAACGACTTTCTCCAGCTTGAACTCGCGCCCGGCCACCGAGAGATTGCTCAGCACAGGGTCGGTTGACGGCGCAATCGTGGGGTAGGAAATACTGACGGTGCGAATCCGGTTGCCCACGGGCACCGGCAGCGTGAAGCCTTTGGGCTTGCGCGCTGGCGCGTCGCCCGCTTCCACCACAAACAGCACGTCGGTCATGCGCTGGCGACGTTTGTGGGTAAAGCTGGTGCGGTCATCGAGGCCGCGCAGGCCTTCTTCAAGCACGCCGGTTTCGGGCTTGAGCTCAATCGCCTTGCGGTAACCGGGTGCGGCCATGCCGGGCTCGTTCAACACTTCGTACAAAAAGCCGGCGAGGTAATGGCTCAAGGCGTTTTGGTAACCGTTTTTCAGGGCCAGCACCTCGGGGTCGTTCAGCGTCTCAACCGGGTACCCGTTGATTTCTTTACCCATGCTGTTGGCACCCTTGGCTTTGGCTTCTTCTTCGGCGGCGGTGGTCTCCTTGGCGCGGAACTCGGCAATCACGGCCTCGCGTTCGTGGGTGCGCTTGATGTCAACCCGCGCGTTGTCCATATCGCCAGCGGCAACCCGGTTCAGGGCGAGACGGGTGGTCAGCCAGACTTTTTCGTAATCCTGGCCTTCATACACCTTCAGGCGTTCGCTGATGGTGGCGGCGCCAAGGGTCGACAGCAACCTTTCGGGATTGGTTTTGGCAGCCTCTTCCCACTCCTTGACTTTGAGGTCAGCCAGCAGGAAAGCCTTGGTGCTGTCGTCGTATTTGCGGTCTAGCCGCAGCAACTCTCCGCGCTCCATGTTGTAGAGCATCGCGGCTTTCTGATCGTCGCTGGTGGCCGACGCATCCAGCGTCTTCAGTGCCGCGGCAACACCACCGGCTTTCTGGGCTGCCTGCATTTGGCCGGCCAGTTCGTCGTGGCTTTTCATGGCAGCACAGCCGGACAAGATCAGCACCACACCAAACGCCGTTAAAAAACGGCGTGCATTGGAAAAATACATCTGTTAACCCCTGTTACTATTTTTTACAACCGTGGTGATTATGGACGATATTTTTTGGCGCACCGGTCTTCTCGAACCGCCTCTTATGCACCCTGTCGAACGGCTTGCGCTGTACGAAAAGGAAACTCAGCCACATGAGCCCGGGCTTTGCACCCGGTGATGCGAAGTTCGGCAAGTCGACCTTCAAAAAAGCGAACTTTGATCGACTTGGTCGTCTGGTTTTGTTTGGGTCGAGATGTCCCAATCAGGCGGCGCATCCCGGTCGTCCCACAGCGGTGGCCCGCGGTGCCGGGGTGATGCGCCGCACTTGGGCGTCAGTGAAGGCAACCTCCCAAATGCGGGCAAAATACCTTGACGCCCGCCAGCGCTCACCCGCGTTTCCCGGCGCTCCAGTGACGCATCGCGCTTTTTACCTTAACCCAGGGTCCGCATGAAAACCACTTTTGACTACATCATCATCGGCGCTGGCACCGCAGGCTGCCTGCTGGCCAACCGGCTCTCCAAGGATCGGACGAAGCGCGTGCTGCTGATCGAGGCCGGCGGCAAGGACGACTACCCCTGGATTCATATCCCGGTGGGCTACCTGCATTGCATTGGCAATCCGCGCACCGACTGGCTGTTTCAGACCGAGCCCGAGACGGGGCTGAATGGCCGCGCGCTGCGCTACCCGCGCGGCAAGACGCTGGGCGGCTGCAGCAGCATCAACGGCATGATTTACATGCGCGGCCAGGCGCATGACTATGACCAGTGGGCGCACCTCACCGGCGACGATGCCTGGTCCTGGCAAAACAGCCTGCCCGACTTCATGGCGCACGAGAGTCACTATAAATTGGATAGCTACTCACACCCTGTGGACGGGGGCCAGAGGCCAAAAAGTCTTGAAGACTTTAAAAATTTTCATGCTGCCGGCGGCGAGTGGCGGGTCGAAAAACAGCGCCTGCGCTGGGACATCCTGGACGCCTTTGCCCAGGCCGCGCAGCAGGCCGGCATTGCGCCGACCGACGACTTCAACGCCGGGTCCAACGAGGGTGTCGGCTACTTTGAGGTCAATCAGAAAAAGGGCTGGCGCTGGAGCACGGCGAAAGCTTTTTTGCGTCCTGCCTGCATGGATCGGCCCAATTTTGAGCTCTGGACCTCGGCGCAAGTCGTCAAGCTGCAACTGCAAACCCAGGCCGACGCCAGCCTGCGCTGCAGCGGTGTGCAGGTATGGATGGGTGGCGAGATGGTCAACGCCAGCGCCACCGGCGAAGTCATCCTGAGTGCCGGCAGCATTGGCTCGCCGCAGATTTTGCAGCTCTCCGGCATTGGCCCGGCCGCGCTGCTGCAGCAGCATGGCATTGCGGCGCAGGTGGACGCGCCGGGGGTGGGCGCCAACTTGCAGGATCACTTGCAAATTCGCACCGTGTTCAAGGTGACGGGCGTCAAGACGCTCAACGCGCAGGCCAACTCGCTGTGGGGCAAGGCCATGATCGGCCTGGAATACGCGCTCAAGCGCAGTGGCCCGATGAGCATGGCGCCGAGTCAGTTGGGCGCCTTTACCCGCAGCGATGCCAGCCAGCCCTACCCCAACATCGAGTACCACGTGCAGCCGCTCAGCCTGGACGCTTTTGGCGAACCGCTGCACCACTTCAACGCCTTCACCGCCAGCGTGTGCAACCTGCAGCCCAGCAGCCGCGGCACGGTGCAGATCCAGAGCCCCCGCTTTGATGCGGCGCCCGCGATTGCACCGCACTACCTGAGCACCGAGGCGGACCGCCGGGTGGCAGCGGATTCACTGCGCCTGACGCGCGCCATCGTGGCGCAACCGGCGTTGGCCAAATACCAGCCGCAAGAGTTCAAGCCGGGCGTTCAGTTTCAAACCGATGAGGAACTGGCGCGCCTGGCCGGAGATATTGCCACCACCATTTTTCACCCGGTCGGCACGACCAAAATGGGTGCGGCCGAGGACCCGCTGGCGGTGCTTGATTCACACTTGCGGGTGCGTGGCGGGAACGGAGGCCTGGTTGCGGGCTTACGCGTGGTCGATGCCGGCGTGATGCCGGTGATCACCAGCGGCAACACCAACTCGCCCACTTTGATGATTGCGGAGAAGGCGGCGCGCTGGATTATGGAGGATGCTGCCCGGCGGATAGAAGGGTAAATCCGAAGAGGGTAAGTCCTGATACGCAAATCGGTGCAAACGCCTACAGTCGAGTCAATCACCGGCAGGCATCCACGCCCGCTGATCGTGAAAGGCCCAGGAGACAAACCCGCAAAGGGTTGATAAAAGTGAAAAAGCATCGGTGATCCCGGTGCTTTTTTTTATATGAAATTGGCCTCTAGCCCCCGTGACGATTGCTTAGTAAGCTATTAATAGTGTAGCAATTAACAGCCGCACCTGATGCGACAATGCGCCAATGGAATTGTTCATCGTCTCGCTCGCCTCGCTGCTGGCCGGTTTTGTGGATTCAATTGTGGGCGGCGGCGGTCTGATTCTGGTGCCGGCCCTGTTTGCCACCTTTCCCGCCGCGCACCCGGCCACCCTGTTTGGCACCGGCAAAGGCGCGTCGGTCTGGGGCACGGGCTTTGCCACCTGGCAATTCAGCCGCCGGGTCGAGATGCGCTGGGCCGCGCTGCTGCCCGCCGCGGCGGCAGGTTTTAGCGC